>ENA-OYDJ01000583-OYDJ01000583.1-human-gut-metagenome-genome-assembly--contig:-NODE-583-length-11900-cov-5.016631_pt1 | contig 11900 bp, 7 predicted proteins | sample MGYA00243465_ERZ652897 | MGnify/ENA primary metagenome ERZ652897 (study PRJEB26926, sample SAMN06164859) | human gut metagenome | biome: ENVO:00009003; feature: ENVO:2100002; material: ENVO:00002003...
GTGTTTTACAATGGAACCGATGACGTAGAAGACCGTATGGAACTGAAACTTTCATCAGCATATGAGCATCTGGCTGGAGAGCCGGATTTAGAGTTAAAAGTTCTGATGCTGAATGTGAACGAAGGACACAACAAAGACCTGATGGAACAGTGTCAGACATTGAAGGAATATGCCATTTATGTTGCGAGAGTCCGAAAATATGCATCAGCGCAGAATCTGAATGATGCAGTTGAAAGGGCAATCACGGAATGCATCAAAGAAGGAATCTTAGTCGATTTCTTGCGGAAGAATCGCTCGGAGGTAAAGATGGTAAGTATATTAGAGTATGATAAAGAGTGGGAAGAAAAGAAGCTCCGAAAGGCAGAATATGAAGCTGGTAAAAGTGATGGGATCGAGATTGGCAGAGATAAAGCTATAGCAGAAATCATCTGTAATATGATCAAGTCCGGTTTCACAATAGAGAAAATCATAGAAGTGACAGGAAAGCCAGTTTCAGAAATAGAACAATATTTACAGTGTAACAGACAGTAAAGACATTATATAAGGCAAAAAGACGATTCTGACAAAAGGAATCGTCTTTTTGCTTGTAATCTGGAAAAGCTGTGATATAATACAAACAAAAGTTAGACAACACTAACAAAAGTAAGAAAAGACTTTAAAACCATTCAGAATAGATAAGGATATAAGAACAATTCTGTAATGGGAAAGGGGAACATATGTCAGAAGAAGAAAGAAAATTTTTGGAAATTGTTGATCTGAAAAAAGGGTTTGGAAGCGGGGAAACCCGACAGGAAGTACTTCGGGGAATGAATTTTTCCGTGGCAAAAGGAGAATTCTGTGTGCTGCTTGGACCGTCCGGTTCCGGAAAATCGACGCTGTTAAATATCATCGGTGGTATCGACAGTGCGGACTCCGGTTACATCTCCATCAACGGCGATAAGTTAGAAGAACTCGGAGAGAAGAAGCTGACACAGTACCGCAGAAAACATTTAGGTTATGTATTTCAGATGTATAACCTGATCGCAAATTTAAATGTCAAGGAAAATATTGAGGTCGGTGCATATTTATCAGACAGTCCGCTCGATATTGACGATTTATTACATACGCTGGGACTTTATGAACACAGGCATAAACTGCCGAACCAGCTTTCCGGCGGACAGCAGCAGAGGGTTTCCATTGGGCGTGCCATTGTGAAAAATCCGGATATCCTGCTCTGTGATGAGCCGACCGGAGCACTTGATTACAATACCTCCAAGGAAATATTAAAGCTGATTGAGAATGTCAATGTCAAATATGGTAATACAGTTATCATGGTTACACATAACGAGGCAATCCGGCATATGGCAGACCATGTCATCAAACTCCGTGATGGGGCAGTGCGTCATAACGATATCAATGAACATAAAATTTCAGCGGCAGATCTGGAGTGGTAGGGAGCTGTACTGGCGCACAAACTTGTGATGCGCTTAAAAACAGCGCAAGAATGGAGATTAGTATGAAAAAGAAAAAAATCAAAAATCCGCTTATCAGACGAATACCGAGAGAATTAACAGGAGACTGGAAAAAGTATCTTGTGGTAAGTCTGTTCCTGATTCTGATGATCGGCTTTGTGTCCGGCATGTATGTTGCAAACGAGAGCATGATGACAGCGGCTGATGAGGGTGTTGGCAGATACAAGCTGGAAGACGGACACTTTGAATTAAAAAAGAAAGCAGACGAAACACTGCTTGATGCAATTAAGACAGGCGATAAAGCAGATGTCAGACAGTATTACATTGATGAGGCAAAAAAGAAGCTGGATAAAAAGTTCGATAGTGAATTTGAAGAAAAGTTCAAAAAAGAATTTGATGAGAAGTTTGAAACAGAATTTAGGGAAAAATTTGATGCAGAGTTCCAGTCAGAATTTGATGTTTCTTTTAATGCACAGATAAAGCAGATGCTGATGGCGCAGGGACTTGATGAAACAACTGCGGGAGTTATGCTTGATACAGCAGTGGCACAGGCAAAACAGTCCGGGCAGTACAACAAAGCCTATGATACAGCATATGAAAAAGCATATCCTAAGGCACATGATGAGGCGTATGAGAAAGCGTTTGATGAGGCACATGACGAGGCATATGAGAAAGCATACGACGAAGCCTGGAACAAGGTTTTAGATGAGATCAACGAGAAATATGCGGATGCAGAAGAAAAATATGAATTGAACGATCCTGATTTTAAGGAAACTCCGGTTCATCTGTATGAAAATTTTTACAGGGATGAAGAGGAAGATCATGACAACGACGGAACTTCGGATGGAACAGTCCGTGTTTTTGCAAAGACAGATGATATCAATTTTGCATGCCTGATGGACGGAAGTTTCCCGGAAAAAGAGGATGAAATTGCCATTGACCGTATGCATGCTGACAATGTCGGGATAAAAGTCGGCGATGAGATCACAGTCGGAGAAGAAAAATATCAGGTCGTTGGTCTGATCGCATATGTCAACTATTCCACACTGCACGAAAAAAGCACGGATCTGATGTTTGATGCCTTAAAGTTTAACGTTGCAATGGTAACAGATGAGGGATTTGCAAAGTTACATAAGACGATTCATTACGATTATGCATGGAAGTATGAAAATGAGCCGTCAGATGAAAAAGATGAGAAAAACCAGTCGGATGATTTTATGCGGGCGTTGCTCACACAGACCGTGGTAAATGACAATGAGATTGAAGATTATGTGCCAAAATATGCGAATCCGGCGATTCATTTTGCAACCGACGACATGGGCTCTGATGAGGCAATGGGAGGTGTGCTGCTTGATATTCTGATTGTCATCATCGCATTTATTTTTGCAGTTACGATCAGCAATACGATCACAAAAGAGTCATCTGCAATCGGAACATTGCGTGCGTCCGGCTATACGAAAGGGGAGCTGGTACGCCATTATCTGTCTATGCCAGTTATCGTTACCCTGATTTCCGCATTAGTCGGAAATGTGCTTGGCTATACGGTATTTAAAGATGTTGTGGTATCCATGTATTATAACAGTTACAGCCTTCCGACCTATGAGACGATCTGGAATCCGGATGCATTTTTTAAGACAACCCTGATACCGGTCGTGCTGATGTTTATGGTCAATCTGATCGTCATTATTAAAATGATGCAGCATACACCGTTACAGTTTCTGAGGCATGATCTGAAAAAAACAAAACGCAAAAAAGCAATGCGGCTGCCACATTTTAAATTTTTTAACAGATTCCGTCTGCGCATCATGTTTCAGAATGTGGCAAATTATCTGATTCTGTTTGTGGGAATTTTCTTTATCATGGTGATGCTTGCAATGGCAGTGGGAATGCCGGATACGCTTTCTTATTACAAAGAAAATGCAAAAAATATGATGTTTGCAAAGTATCAGTATGTTCTGAAATCTTTTGAGGATGAAGATGGAAATGTACTGACGACGGACAATAAAGACGCAGAAAAATTCAGTATGTGTTCTTTGCAGAAAAAAAGCGATGTAATAGATGAGGAAGTCTCTGTTTACGGTATTTCAGACGATAGTAAGTATGTAGAAATAAAAGGTATGCAGTCCCTGCAGGAAGATGAAGTTTATATTTCCAGATCATTTTCAGAAAAATATGAACTTAATGTCGGGGATACCGTTTCACTGGATGAAAAATATGAAAACAAACAGTATACGTTTACGGTAGCCGGAATTTATGACCAGTGCGTAAACATTGCAGTATTTATGCCGATTGAAAATTACCGCATGGTATTTGAGCTGGATGAAGAGGCATTCAGTGGATATTTTTCAAATGAAGAGCTTACAGATCTGTCGGAAGATGATATTGCAACGGTGATCACCGAGCGTGATATCACAAAGATGTGTGACCAGTTAGATCATTCCATGGGATCTTATATGGATTATTTCCAGATACTTTGTATCCTGCTTTCAGCAGTTTTGATCTATCTTCTGACAAAGCTGATCATTGAGAAAAATGAGAATGCAATTTCAATGACAAAGATTCTTGGATATGAGAATAAAGAAATCGCCAGCCTGTATCTGCTTTCCACAACGATCATGGTTGTGATCGAAGATGCGGTCAGTGTTGTACTTGGAGCGTTTGTTATGAATCTGGCATGGAAGGCGATCTTGTTTAGTTACAGTGGATGGTTTGCATTTGTGATCCAGCCAGCCGGATATGTGAAAATGTTTGCATTTGTGCTGATCGGATATCTGTTTGTAATGATACTGGACTTTATGCGTATCAAAAAGATCCCGATGGATCAGGCATTAAAAAATGTGGAGTAGAGATTGCTGCTGTGCATATTTATTGTGTGACCGGTAACGAAAGATTTTTCGTAAAAATTTTTGGTTGCATTAAAAATGGCATTGTGCTACTATTGCAATAGAAATTTAAAGGAGAGGAACCAATGCGGAGATAATTTACTTTTGAAACATGAAAGAAAACAGAGTCAGCAAGAGAATGTGTGTCATATATGGCATACGTTTGTCTGCTGATTCGGGATGATACATGGCATATATTGCACCGGTATAAGGAATAAAGTGCATGATATGTTGTGTAAATCTGAAGTTACAGCAGTATTGCAGAGGTGCAGTACTGCATATCATGTTGCCAAAAGTGGATTTGATTCTTGTATCCTCTCTTTTTTGTGTTAAAAAATGGCGGAAACGGACATTTTGTTGTCCGGGACAATCGATTTTATCTTACAATGTGCAATCTATTGTCTGCCAGATGTGATCATAAAATATGTGAGGTGTAAGAAAAATCCCATGGCAGCATGGGATTTTTTTAATTCATAGGAAATTACGTCCTATGAATTAAAAGCCCTCCGGGCGGGATGCGCATCTCGCAGAGTAGAAGTTAGCTGTAAACAGCACCGCTCGAGCGCGAAAGAGTCGCAAGCGACTCTTTGTTCTAGGAGGAAAATCCTCTGCTCGCCAGTGGGTTCGCATTTTCCTTCGCAAAACTAGGAGGATAGTGCGAAAAATAAGATTTTTCACACGCAAGATTTGTGCTTACGCACAAACTTGAGATGCGCTTGAAAGCAGCGCAAGAATGGAGATTTTTATGTCACAGATTCAGGTAACAGATCTCACATATGGTTATGAGGGAAGTTTTGATACGGTTTTTGAAAACGTATCTTTTGGGATTGATACGGACTGGAAGTTAGGTCTGATCGGGAGAAATGGAAAAGGAAAAACAACTTTTTTAAATCTGCGCGGGAAAAAAGGGTTTATACTGATATCGCATGACAGGGATATTTTAGATGCATGCATTGATCATGTACTGGTTTTAAATCGAAAGACGATCGAGGTACAGAGCGGCAATTTTTCAAGCTGGTGGGAAAACAAGACGCGGATGGATCATTTTGCGATGGAGGAAAATGAAAAACATTTGAAAGAAATCGCATCTTTAAAACAGGCGGCGGCAAGAAGCCGAAAGTGGGCGGATAAAAACGAAGCGACGAAAATAGGCTATGATCCGGTCAAAGAGCATGACCGCTCGGGTGCAACGAGAGCATATATCGGTGCCAAGACAAAAAAGATGCAGAGCCGTGTGACACAGTGTGAACGCCGGATGGAACGGGAAATACAGGAAAAAGAGGGTCTTTTGCAGGATATCGAGCAGCCGGTCAGCTTAAAACTTATGCCACTGTCTTATCATAAGGAACGTCTGATCTCCTGCCAGGAACTTTCGGTGCGGTATGAAGGTGCAGAGGACGATGTATTGAAAAATCTGACCTTTGAACTGGTGCAGGGGGAACGTGTCTTTTTACATGGAGAAAACGGATGTGGAAAATCGACGCTGATCAAGACGATTCTGCAGCAGGTAAATATCGGACAGGCAGGTTATGAGGGGAAAAATGTGCAGCAGATCAATACACAGCAGTCAGGCAGCAGTTATGCAAAATTGCTTGTGACAGACGGAGAAATCCGAACAGCTTCAACGCGTGTCGTGGAACTGTAAAGCTGTGATCCGACCGTTTTTGTAATCTGGCGATCAGAAGAGGAGAATAAAAAATGTTAGAACGGATTGAAAATGTTAATGAACAGGTAATAGAAAAAATGTTTTTATTATATGCAGAATCCATGGCGGATATGGAGGGGGAATTTAAAGATCGTGATGAAATGGAGGCATCATATGCGGCGTTTTTAAAGGAGTTTATCCAGAATCCCAAGCAGATGGTGTTCATTGAAACTGACGAAAAACAGTGGGTAAGCGGACTCAGGGCAGTTGAGTCAGAGCCGGGAAAATGGTTCCTTGAGGCAGTTGAAACGATGCCGGGGCAGAGAAACAGAGGATATGGTAAAAAACTGATACGTCATGTAACGGAGTTTTTGAAAGGCATAGGCGCAAAAAAGATAGATTGCATTATAGGAAAAAGTAATTTATCATCAATAAAAATGCATTCGGATTGTGGATTTAAAGAAACGAAGGAGCCTCCGGTAAACTGCTGGGGAGAGCTTGAGGAGGGAAGAATTCTTTTCCGGCTTGAAATTTGATCATGTGCCATTTTGCACATGGTATAATCAATGAATTTATCTGCCATATGCTCAATCGCTGATACAGGAGAGAAAAGAGGAACACAATGATAAATATTATAGAAATCAAAGATCTGGATGCCCCGGAGCTGCAGATTTATTACAATTTAAATGAAGCACAGCTTTTTCACTATTTTGAGCCGAAGCCGGGGATTTTCATTGCGGAAAGTCCGAAGGTGATCGAGCGTGCCTTAGATGCCGGCTGTGTGCCGATGTCATTTTTGATGGAAAAAAAGCACGTAAAGACGCAGGCAAAAGAAATCCTTGCGCGCTGCGAAAAGTTACAAAGCCGAGATCTTACACAGAAGTCTTTGGTTTATAGGGAGGATGAGCATGTAATCCCGGTTTATGTGGCAGAAATCGAGGTGCTGGCAAAGATCACCGGCTATCAGCTGACACGCGGCATGCTCTGTGCCATGTACCGTCCGGCACTGTCTTCGGTGGAGCAGCTTTGCAAGAATGCAAGGCGTGTTGCAATTTTGGAAAATGTGGTAAATCCAACAAATGTCGGAGCAATTTTCCGTTCTGCGGCGGCACTTGGAATGGATGCAGTTCTTTTGACACCAGCCTGTGCAGATCCGCTGTACCGGAGAGCAAGCCGTGTCAGCATGGGAACAGTATTCCAGATACCGTGGACATATTTTGATAAAAATGCATGCTGGCCGGACGGTGCGATGGATGTGCTGCATAAGCTGGGATATAAAACGGCGGCAATGGCACTTCGGGATGACTCCGTGAGTATAGATGATGAAAAAATGATGTCGGAGGAAAAGTTAGCAATCGTTCTCGGAACGGAAGGTGACGGACTGGCAGATCACACGATCGCAGACTGTGACTATACGGTGAAAATTCCGATGACACATGGTGTGGATTCACTGAACGTGGCGGCAGCAAGCGCGGTGGCGTTCTGGCAGCTTGGGATGAAGTGCGAACAGTAACAAACTAACTTCTTAGAGAAAGATGGAAGTGTGAAAAATAAGATTTTTCACACGCAAGAATGGAGATTTATATGAAAGTAGTAGCAGCAATCGATTCATTTAAGGGAAGCATGACGTCCATGGAGGCTGGAAATGCTGTAAAGAAAGGAATTCTGGCAGCAAAACCAGATGCAGAAGTATGGTTAAGTCCACTCGCAGATGGCGGTGAAGGAACCGTGGATGCACTGATCGAAGGCTTGGAAGCAGAAAAAATACCGGTTACCGTGGCAGGACCGCTTGGAGAAAAAGTGTCGTGTTATTACGGTTTTTTAGAAGAGACAAAAACGGCTGTCATGGAAATGGCATCTGCCGCAGGAATCACGCTTGTGACAAAGAAAGATCCATTGCGTGCATCTACCTATGGAGTGGGGGAGATGATTGCAGATGCCCTGAAACGCGGCTGTAAAAATTTCATGATTGGAATTGGTGGAAGTGCAACCAACGATGGAGGCATCGGAATGTTAAAGGCACTTGGATTTGAATTTTTTGATGAAGATGGAAATGATGTGGGAGAGGGCGCGGCAGCGCTTGTAAAGATTGAGGTGATCCGGACTGAAAATAAAAATCCGCTGCTTTCCGGTGCAAAATTTCAGATTGCCTGTGATGTGAAAAATCCGCTTTGCGGCAAACAGGGTGCAACTTACATATTTGGACCACAAAAAGGTGTGACGGAAGAGCAGAAAGAGCAGGTCGATGAAGCAATGAGACATTATGCGGATGTGACCAAAGAAAGTTTGGATTGTGACTTTGCGGACTGTGAGGGCGCCGGTGCAGCGGGAGGACTCGGATATGCATTCCTTTCGTATCTTGCGGGAGAATTAATACCGGGGGTGGAACTGATTTTGCAGGCAACCGGTCTGGAAGAAAAAATGAAAAATGCGGATGTTGTGGTGACCGGAGAAGGACGTCTGGATGCGCAGACGGTCATGGGGAAAGCACCGGCCGGTGTTGCTGCTCTGGCAAAAAAATATAATGCGAAAGTCATTGCATTTGCAGGGAGCGTTGCACCGGAAGCGAAAGTCTGTAACCGGGCGGGAATCGATGCATTTTTCCCGATCGTAAGAGGCGTGACAACATTAGAAGAAGCAATGAAAAAAGAAAATGCAATGGAAAATATAGCAGCCACGGCGGAGCAGGTATTTCGGCTGCTGTGAGGAAAAAGAAAGGAGATTCGTGTGAAAATAAAATTTTTCACACGCAAGAAAGGGGATTAATATGATTCGTTTTGAAGAAATTACAACAAAAAATGTCTGGGATGTATGTATGATGATGGTCTTTTGATTGGTTTTGTGATGCTGGGCTATGGGAAGACCGGCCATGAAGATGATCCTGAAATAGCAGAGAATAACTACTGCCTGCGCCTCACTTTGAATTGACGGAGTACTGGGCAAATGAATTACTTCGGCTGGTGTTAGAAGGTAGGTAGTCTATCAAAGATAGAGGAGTTAGTGTAAAAGTAAGATTTTACGCAGGAATGGAGATAAAAATGAGATATAAGATCAGTCATGCCCTCGTGCAGTTTGGCGGAGATGTGATTTTACGTGATGTCAATTTTGAGGTGCATGATAAAGAAAAAATCGCCATTGTAGGACGAAACGGCTGTGGAAAGACCACGCTGCTGCGTCTGATCGCGGGCGATATTTCGATGAATAATTTAGACAGCGATGAAGAATGTGGTATTACGATGGCAGGAAAACAGGAGATTGGTTTCCTGCGTCAGGTTAATTTTACGGAAAAAGATGTGACCGTGGAAGAGGAAATCAAGAAAGTATTTGAGCCGGTGTTTGCGTGTGAAAAGCGGATGCGGGAACTTGAAAATGAGATGAAAACTTCCGCGGACAAACAGCTTTTGCGCGAATATGACAACTTACAAAGCCGTATGGAGGCAATGCGGGGATATTCGTGGCAGCAGGATATGGAGACTATGTTTCAGCGGTTCGGGTTTGCGTTAGAAGATCTGAAACGCCCGATCGGAAGTTTTTCCGGTGGACAGCAGACGAAAGTGGCATTTATCAAACTGCTGTTAAAACGTCCGGATATCATGCTGCTCGATGAGCCGACCAACCATCTGGATCTTCCGACAATCGAGTGGTTAGAAGGATATTTAAAGACTTATGATAAGGCGGTCATCATTGTTTCACATGACCGTATGTTTTTAGACAAAGTGATTGATGTGACCTACGAGATCGAATATCATGAGATCAAGCGTTATGCCGGCAATTACACGGCATTTATGAAGCAAAAAGAAGAGGCACTGATCAAACAGGAAAAAGACTATGAGGAGCAGCAAAAGGAGATCAAACGTCTGACGGACTGGATCGAAAAATGGAAAAATACGCCGACGAAAGTGGCGGCGACACGTTCAAAGCGCATGGCGATCGAACACATGGTAAAAATCGAAAAGCCGAGACATTTTGATACGAAAGCATTTCATGCGAGATATGTACCGCGCATGGAAAGCTACACGAATGTGATTCATGCCCAAAATCTTGAGATCGGTTACGATACCGTCTTAAGTAAAGTCTCATTTCTGCTTCAAAAGAAAGACAGACTTGCAATCATTGGGGAGAACGGTAAAGGAAAATCCACACTTTTGAAAACCTTAGTCGGCGAACTGCCTGCGTTAGGTGGTGAATTTTCATTTGGACAAAATGTAGAATGGAGTTATTTTGACCAGCAGAAAGCAGTGCAGGAGCATTTCCGGGAAGATCAGACCGTGCTTGAAAATTTCTGGGAGGAATATCCTTCCTATATGAGGGAGGAAGTCCGCAGTGCACTGGGGGGATTTTTATTTTCCGGAGAAGATGTAGAAAAGAAGATGGGACAGCTTTCCGGCGGAGAAAAAGTCCGTCTCGCACTCTGTAAAATGCTGCAGACCAAACCGAATCTTTTGATCTTAGATGAGCCGACGAACCATATGGATATTGTTGGAAAAGAGGCGTTAGAACAGATGTTAAGAGAGTACGAGGGAACAGTACTTTTCGTCTCACATGACCGTTATTTTATCAGCAGGATCGCAACCGGGATTTTGGAGTTTTCCGAGAGTGGTGTGAAACAATATGCCATGAGCTATGAGGAGTATCTTGCAGAAAAACAAAAAGAGATGGAGATTTCCGGAAAAGGGCGAGGAATGTCACAGAGTGCGAGGTATGTGTCAGGAAATGATACACAAAATTCTGTGGGGAATGAGAAACACAATCAGCATCAGAGTGGCATAAAAACAGACGCAGATGTTCCTACTTTAACGGATGTGTTTGACAAAAAAACTTATTACAATCCGGGCAAAATCCGTTCAAGACTGCAGCACCAGTTAGAAAAATATGAAAAAATGTTAGAGGAGAGCGAAGAAAAACTCGCTGAAATAAAAATGCAGTTCATGGATCCGGAGCTTGCCAGTGACTATCCGAAGCTGATGGAACTGCAGAATGCACTTGACGCAGAGGAAAAGAACCAGGAGAGTCTGTTAGAGCGGATGCTTGAGACGGAGACCGAACTTGCGGAATTTGAGGAGGATTGAGAATGCAGATATGGACCAAATAAAAAAGAACACAGCATACTACCATCTTCCGGGTTTGTTTGAGTTTTATGAATTGTACCATGTGTTTCTGCCACTATTCCGGGAACACAGAGAATACTTTTACGACTGGTGTGAGATAGGCTCTGTCTATGGTGCCCCGTCAGATTGTATCTGGGGTGGAGGTCGTACTTCGTTCGGGGATCACGACCCACAGGAGGTTTTTGCGTTGATGCAGGAATACGGAATCTCAGCGCGGCTTACATTCAGCAATTCCCTGCTTGGGCAGGAACATCTTTGGGATAAGAAATGCAATCATCTCTGCACTTTATTTGAGAAAAGTGAGGGTGTCAGAAATGGTGTCATTATCTATTCGGATCTGTTGCTGGAATATCTGAGAAAAAATTATCCGGGATTTTATTTTGTTTCATCCACCACCAAGGTTCTGACGGATTTTGAGCAGTTCGTAAGGGAAGTAAACAGAGATGAGTTTCTTTACGTCGTACCGGATTTCCGGTTGAATAAGGTTTTTGATAAATTAAATACATTGACAGGGGCACAGAAAGCCAAAGTGGAATTCTTATGTAATGAATGCTGCTGGTTTGGCTGTGGGGACAGGAAAATCTGCTATGAAGCTGTCAGCCGCAAAAACCTTGGAGAAAATGGCCCGGATCACCGCTGTGCAGCTCCGGATGCAGGGAATGGCTATCGTTTTTCGAAGGCAATGGAAAATCCCGGGTTTATTGGAGTGGATGATATGAAAAACAGCTATCTGCCGATGGGATTTTCCAATTTTAAAATCGAAGGCAGGGGACCTGTCTCTTATACACATCTCCGAGCCCACGAGACCCTAAGA
>ENA-OYDJ01000586-OYDJ01000586.1-human-gut-metagenome-genome-assembly--contig:-NODE-586-length-11880-cov-6.221057_pt1 | contig 11880 bp, 8 predicted proteins | sample MGYA00243465_ERZ652897 | MGnify/ENA primary metagenome ERZ652897 (study PRJEB26926, sample SAMN06164859) | human gut metagenome | biome: ENVO:00009003; feature: ENVO:2100002; material: ENVO:00002003...
CAAATGAAAAGCGCCCATACAAATCATTTTATATGATTTGATGGGCTTTTTTTATGTGTTTGGAATATTGTTGATAATATCTTCTGGCATGAAACTTGCCGAATCTATATCAAGTTTAGCACTTTGCGAATGAATATAGGTAGCACATAGAGCCGCTTGTAAACTATCTTTGCACTGTCCAAGCATCGCAACGACAATACCACATAAAATATCCCCACTGCCGCCTTTTGCCAGACCTGCATTTTGTGCATCTAAAACATAGACACTGCCTTGATGGGCAATATAGGTTTGACTTGATTTTAGTATGAGTACGCAGCTTGGATATTCTTTTGAAAAGTCGCGAGCCACTTCGAATGGATTTGATAAAATGGTAGAAACATGGATACCTGTTAAATCGGACATTTCTTTAATATGCGGAGTTAAAATTGTGGTTTCACTCCGTTTTAATAATTCAATATTCTTTTGTGCAGCCCATAATGCATCGGCATCAAGTACTATTTTTTTGTCACTCTTTAAAGCTTGTTCAACTAAAGCGATAGTAATGTTGTTTTTTTGCATGCCATTTCCAATTGAAATAATTGAATAATTGTTAATGTTTTGTTTCAACAAATCAATGGCTTTAGAACTAAATATACCATTGCGATCGGCACATTGAAGAAGCATATAAAAATCGGATTTGATTGCGAGAACATTAGAAATACATTCTGGAACCATCAAAGTAAGAGTACCGATACCACTTTTATAAGCACTAAGACTTGCCATGTGGATTGCACCATGCATGTTTTGACTTCCGCCAATCATTAGGGCTTTTCCAAAAGTTGACTTATGTGCATTCAATGGGCGATTTGGAAGATGAATATCCTCCTCATTTAATATTTTAATTTTGTCCATGCATTTTTGATGAAGAATTTGAGGAATTCCGATATCTACGAGATATAATTTGCCACAATGATTTTTTCCTTCATTTAGCCATTGTCCTTGTTTGTAGCAATCCAAGCTAATCGTATAATCTGCATGAATGGCGCATCCAAGAACATTTCCCATAGTGGAATCAATGCCACTAGGCATATCAATACTGATAATGGTGGACTGAGATGTGTTTACATTTTGAATCATAGTTTTATAAAATCCGGTAATATCTCTAGATAATCCATTGCCAAAAAGGCAATCAATATAAATGTCATAAGTGACATTAGGAAGATTTTTGCAGAATGGAATTTTTAAATTTTGTACCATTTGAAATTGAATTTTTTCATCTTCCGACATCTTTTTGATTTCTGGAACCACAACATATAGATTTGGATATTTAGGCTGTAGAAGTCTAGCGATTGCTAATCCATCGGCACCATTATTTCCAGGACCGCAAAGAATACAGATAGATTGGTTTGTATTTGTGATTTGTTCAATAATTTCGGCTGATTTTAAAGCTGCATGTTCCATCAAAATCAAACTTGGAATCTGGTATGTTTTGATGGCTGCATGATCAATGTTTCGAGCCGTAGTTTGCGTATGTATATAGGCTGGATACATAATCTCACACTCCTTATCTTTACTATACTCTTAATGTTTAAAAAATCATAATACTTTTAAGGATGTATGTTATAATTATGAAATTGGGGGTATTTATTTTATGTCGAAATCTTCAGCGGCTAAAAAGTCGATTATTGTTGGCGGCCTGATAGGAACAGGCGGTCTATTTGTATCAAAACTAATTGGATTGGCTTATACAATTCCATTTTCATATATACTTCAATCGGAAGCGTATCAGTCTGTATATGCACAATCTTATAATATATATGCGTATTTATTGACGATATTTCAGTCGGGAGTCCCTTTTGCCGTGGCCACACTTGTAGCTCGTTATATTGCTTTAGAAGATGCGAAAAGTGTTATTCTGGTAAAGAAAATTGCTTTTGCGATTTTAGGCTTAACGGGATTTGTTGGAATGATCCTCTTATTTACTTTATCGAATGTAATTGCGCCAGCTATGGTCGCCAAGAATGCCGATATCATGGCAAATTGTTTGAAAATATTATCTCTAGCGATTTTTCTTGTTCCTGTATTATCTGCATTTAGAGGATATTATCAAGGCTTAAAAGAAATGGAAGAATATGCTTTTTCACAAGCTTTTGAACAAGTGTTCCGCGTTGCCTTTTTACTAAGTGCAGCATGCCTTGTAGTCTATGCGTTTGGATGGGATAAAAAGTATGCATTATATGCGGCGGTTATGTCAACTTCTGTGGCAACGATTGCGGCAATTTCTCAATTTGCGTATTTTGATCGTAAACACCAATGTGTAGTGGATGAAATGGTACAAAGACAAACGACACGTTCTCATTCAGCTAAGAAAATCTTCAGAGAAATTCTTATCCTAGCTATTCCTTATTTAGTGGTTGCGATTTTAGGAAATATTGACCAGGTATTTAATGGTTTCTTACTTCCTACAGGATTAAAAATGCATTATAATGCCAAAGATACAACGACTGTCATTTCTGCATCAAATTATGTGGCAGGTAAATTAAATGCGATCCCAATGATTTTGGGCCCTGGTTTTGCGACAGCGATAATTCCGCATATTTCAGAGGCTTTGTCAAAGAAAAATTATAAGTTAGTTAAGAAAAATGTGTTGGATAGTATCAACGTAGTTTTATATGTAGCTATTCCTGTATCGTTCTGTATTTTTGCGTATGCAGGACCATTGAATTACACGTTATATTATTCCGAAAACTTAGAATTGTGTACATTCGTTGTACAATGGATGGCTTTGGAAGGTTTCTTATCTACATTAGCTCCGTTAGTTACGAATTTAATGGTTTCTTTGGAATTAAGAAAAAATGTATTAAAAAATCTTGCGATTGGTGTATTGATCAAAGGAGTTCTTTTGATTCCATTTGTATGGATCATGGGGATCGCAGGTGCTGTTATTTCAAGTTTTATTGGTACAGGATATATCATTTATAAAAATTTAAAAGAGATTCAAGATGTATACAACATTTCATATCGTAAAACTTTAATTATTGTAGTGCGTATTTTGATTGGATTGTTAGCGTTATGGATTACTTCAATACTTCTATCTAAAGTTGGATTGTATGGTGTTGAAGGATCAAAACTTTCATGTTTGTTCAAGATGTGTTTAAATGGTTTATTAAGTGTAATTGTATATGTGGTAGTTACTTTGTATTTAAAAGTTCCACAAAATATTTTTCACTTTCAACTAAGAAAGAAATCGGGTGTATAAAATGTATGATGTAGTAGTTGTTGGAGCTGGACATGCCGGAATTGAGGCTTGTTTAGCGGCGAGTCGAATGAATAAGAAAACGGCTATCGTGACTTTAAGTAAAGATATGATTGGTTCGATGCCATGTAATCCTAGTGTAGGTGGACCGGCAAAAGGAATCGTAGTTCGAGAAATTGATGCCTTGGGTGGTATGATGCCTATTGCGGCAGATAAGACGGCTTTACAGTTTAAGATGTTGAATACGACAAAAGGACCTGGAGTATGGAGTTTGCGTGTTCAAAGCGATAAGATTGCCTATAAACGTTTTATGAAAAAGGCATTAGAAGAACAGGATAATTTAGATATTATTGAGGCAGCATGTAAAATTGTTGTAATCAAGGATGGAAAAGCCTGTGGTGTTGAGCTAGAAGATGGAACATTTATTGAAAGTAAGACGGTTGTTTTGACAACAGGTACTTATATGGCAAGTAATGTTTTAAGAGGACATACTTCCACTGTTTCTGGTCCAGAAGATCAAAGGACGGTTAATACGTTGTCAGAATCATTGCGTGAGGCTGGAATTAAAACTTTCCGTTTAAAGACGGGAACACCAGCTCGTATTAAAATGGATACAATTGATTTTTCAAAGACAGAACCACAACCAGGGACAAATCAATTTTTGCGCTTTAGTGAAACAACAAAACAAGAGGATGTATTGCCTTTTGAAAAACAAGAGATTTGCCATTTAATTTATACACAGCCAGAAACGCATGAAATCATTCATACACATTTGCATGATTCTGCAATGTATTCTGGGTTAGTAAAAGGGGTAGGTCCTCGTTATTGCCCAAGTATTGAAGATAAATTGGTTCGTTTTGCGGATAAAGAAAGACATCAGCTTTTCTTAGAGCCTGAATCTAAAGAATTAGATACAATTTACATTCAAGGATTCTCAACATCAATGCCTATTGATGTACAGGAAAAGATGGTTCATTCTTTGCCGGGACTTGAAAATTGTGTGATTGAAAAATATGCGTATGCGATTGAATATGATGCGATTGATCCACTTCAGATGAAGCCGAATATGGAAAATAAAATTGTTGAGAATTTATTTACTGCAGGACAGGTCAATGGTACGAGCGGATACGAAGAAGCAGCTGGTCAAGGATTGATGGCTGGGGCGAATGCGGCATTGAAAGTGGATGGTAAAGAACAATTTGTTCTTCGTCGTGATGAAGCTTATATTGGTGTCATGTTAGATGATTTATGTACAAAAGGAACAAAGGAACCTTATCGTTTATTAACTTCAAGAGCGGAATATAGATTGTTGTTACGTCATGACAATGCGGATCAAAGATTGCTTGAAAAAGGCTATGAAATTGGTTTGGTTTCACAAGAAAGATATGATGCATATAAAAAGAAGATGAATGATATTGAGGTTGCTCGAGAAGAACTTTCAAATGCACATATTAAACCGAATAGTGAAGTCAATGAATATCTTGATAGCTTGGGCTTTGATCCATTGGCACATGGATGTAGTGCATTGGATTTAATTAAACGTCCAAAAATTACAGTTAAGGGCTTGGCAAAATATACGGGATTGGATTACGAAACTCAAATCAATGAGCAGATTGAGATCCAGACAAAGTATGCTGGGTATATTGCCAAGGCAAAGCGCGATGCGAAACATTTACAGCAGATGGAAAAAATGAAACTTCCTGCAGATTTGGATTATGAAAATATGGATAATTTATCTTTGGAGGCAAGACAAAAATTAACAGCTATCAAGCCTTTAACATTAGGACAAGCAAGTCGTATTTCTGGTATAAATCCTAGTGACATTGCGATTTTAGCTATGCGTGTGAAATAATTTACATTGAAATCGCTTTCTATTATATGCTATAGTAAAAAGGGGATAAAAGTATGAAGGGAAAACGAAAAAAAGTTCAACATTTCTTTGTATATATCGCAATGCTGGTTATGTCTGGCTTTTTAATCATGGGTGGTTTGCAGCAATTGTCAATGACGCATGAGTTAAAGTCGAGTATTGTTCAAAAGGAAAAAGAAAAAAAAGAATTGTCTTCTAAAAAGAAAGAATTGGAGAAGGCAAAACAGAATCTGACAAATCCAGATTATGTTGAATATATTGCGCGTGGAAAATACTTAGTGACAAAAGAGGGGGAGCAAGTATTTAAATTTCCAAGTAAAGACTAACTAGGCCGTTTGGTCTAGTTTTTTTTGTGTGGAAAATAAAAAAAGTGCCGAAGCACTTTTTATATCTATATGGTGAGGCCGATGCGATTTGAACGCACACGAGCATAACTCACTACCCCCTCAAAGTAGCGTGTCTACCAATTCCACCACGGCCTCATAGTGTTAAAATATTACACTATTTTACTGAGTTTGGCAACACATTCAAGTCCGGTTGTTTGACAAAACATGTCTACAGGTTGAACGTATTCGCATTGGTATCCATAATTTTTAAAGATTTTTAAATCTCGTGATAACGTTTTAGGATTGCAAGAAACGTATATAATCTTTTCGGGCTGCATGGTCACCGTATCTTGGATTCCATTTTCTGCCATTCCTTTTCTTGGTGGATCAATAAAGACGACATCAATTTTATCGCTTTTACGTTCGTGTGCAAAATCTGTGGCATCCTGACAAACATAGTGACAATTATCAAGGTGATTCATTTTTGTATTGTCGTTGGCATTATCAACGGCTTCTTTAACGATTTCAACACCAATCACGCTTTTCGCATGTTTACTGACAGCCATACCAATGGTACCTGTGCCTGCATACATATCAATGCATGTTTCGTTTCCAGAAAGATTAGCGGCTTTAATGGCTTGATTGTACAAAACTTCCATCTGTATAGGGTTGACTTGGAAGAAGGATTTAAAGTGCAATTTCACTTTGTTACCTAAACATTTTTCAATGATGTAGTCATTTCCATATAAGACTTTATATGTATCACCTAAGATCACGTTGTCATTTCGTGTGTTGTAGTTAAATACAATACTTGTGATGTTTGAGAATGTGTTTTTTAATAGTTTAGACAAAGACAAAATATTCTTTTCATTTTTACCAATAAATACCACTTGAATTTCATCTGTACTTGAGTGGCGGATAAAGATGTGGCGTAAGCCTTCTGCCATTTCAATTGTGATATGTTTTTGAATGAAGCCAAAGATTTTATTGATTGTAAAATCTTGAATCTTGCATTCTTTACATGTCACAACGTCGTTTGAATGTTGGCGATAAAAACCCATCAGGACCTTACCATCTGTGATTTTAACCGGAAACTGTGCTTTGTTACGATAGTACCAAGGAGAATCCATACCTAGTATTGACTTTACTTCAATATCTTCAAATAATTTTTTGACATGTTTATATTTATAGTCTAATTGATAAGCATACTTCATGTGTTGAAGTTGGCACCCACCACATGTTTTAGCAACTTCACAAGTAAGTTCTTGGCGATTTATACTTGGCTTTAAAAGTTGAGTAATTATGCCAAAAGCATATTTTTTGTTGACTTTTACGATTTTGATTTTTGCCTTTTCACCAATCAATAAGTTTGGCACAAAGACAACCATATCGTCAATTTTTACAACACCACTATTTAAATCTGTATCATCGATACATGTTACAATATATTCTTCATTTTTTTTCATACATATTTATGATATCTAAAAAAACAAGAATTGACAAATGGAATTATTATAGTAATATATATAGCGTACTATGTAAATATATAGCATGCTATGGAAATGAGGTGAGGAAAATGTGTGACAATAATGAGATTGGTTTTTATTTTAGTTTAATCAAGAAAAAAATGGACAAACATATGAATGAAGGTTTAAAAAAATATGATTTAACTAAATCTCAACAAGACGTCTTAGGATATCTACATTTTACGGATAAGGATCCAGTTATTCAAAGAGATATTGAGGAACATTTTCATATTTCGAATCCCACAGTTACAGGGATTTTAAATCGCTTGGAACAGAAGGGGTTTATTGAAAGAAAATTGAATCAAAAGGATAAAAGAGTTCGTGCTATTGTGTTGACTCAAAAAGAGCAGGATCTTCATGAAGATATCGTGAAGCAGATTCGTACAATGGAATCTAGATTTGGAAATGTTTTAGGTGACGAGAAGAAGGTGCAATTGTTAGAAATCTTAAAAGAGCTAGCTGAAAATTTAGAATAATTGAAGATTTAGAATAATGGAGGTTTATTATGGTCAAGACTTTATTGAATGAAGTTAAAGAATATAAAAAGGATACGTTATTGAGTCCGATTTATGTTTCAATCGAAGCCATACTTGAAGTGTTTATTCCATTTTTGATGGCATTATTAGTGGATAATGGTATTGAAAAAGGAAATATGGGTTCAATTTGGTTTTATGGTACTTTAATGTTGGTGGCCGCCTTTGTATCTTTATGGGCTGGTGCTAAAAGTGGAAAGCATGCGGCAATCGCATCGAGTGGTTTTGCGAAGAATTTAAGAAAGGCAGAGTATCGTAATATTCAAAACTTTTCTTTTTCAAATATTGACGCTTATTCAACAAGTGGATTAATCACACGTATGATGACGGATGTGACAAATATACAAAATGCATATCAGATGATTATTCGTGTTTGTGTTCGTGCACCATTGATGTTAATCGCATCTTTGATCATGGCTTTTATCATTAATATACGAATGGCAATGATTTTTGTGGTTACGGTTTTATTTTTGGGAGTCGTTTTGTTTGGAATTATTTTTATTGTAAGTCCCATCTTTAGTCGATTATTTTCTCGCTATGATTTTTTAAATGCGAGTATTCAAGAAAATATTCTAGGCATTCGTGTCGTGAAATCTTTTGTTCGTAAGGATCATGAAATTGAAAAGTTCCGTAATGAAAGTGAGACTATTTTTAGTATTCAAGGGAAAGCGGAAAAAATCTTAGTGTTTAACTCGCCTGTTATGCAGCTTTGTATGTATGGCACAATTATTTTGATTTCGTGGTTAGGGGCTCATCAAATTGTGGCTCAAAACATGACAACCGGAGAATTGATGTCTTTATTTACATATACTGCAAGTATTTTGATGTCATTGATGATGATGAGTATGGTTTTTGTCATGGTGACAATGTCGATTGCGAGTGGAAAACGTATTGCCGAAGTATTAAATCAAGAATCCGATTTAACAAGTCCAGAAAACGGAGTTCAAACTGTGGCCAATGGAACCATTGATTTTGAAGATGTTTCATTTCATTATGGAAATGATGAAGACATTTTAAGTCATATTGATTTGCACATTCCTTCAGGATCAACACTAGGAATTCTTGGAACAACGGGATCTAGTAAATCGAGTTTAGTACAATTGATTCCAAGACTATATGATGTAACACAAGGTAGTGTTAAAGTAGCGGGAATGGATGTTCGTGATTATGATTTAAAAGTATTGCGCGATAATGTGGCCATGGTTCTACAAAAGAATGTTTTATTTTCGGGAAAAATCAAAGAGAATATGCGTTGGGGTAATCCAAATGCGACAGATGAAGAGATCATGGAAGCTTGTAAATTAGCACAGGCGGATGAATTTATTCAGTTGATGCCAAATAAATATGATACGTATATTGAGCAAGGTGGTACGAATGTTTCGGGTGGACAAAGACAGCGTTTGTGTATCGCAAGAGCCATACTAAAGAGTCCTAAAATTTTGATTTTAGATGATTCTACAAGTGCCGTGGATACAAAAACCGATGCTTTGATTCGACAAGCATTCTTAGAGAAGATTCCACATACAACTCGAATCATTATTTCACAGCGTGTTTCAAGTATTCAAGATGCAGATCAGATTCTTGTGATTGACGATGGAAAAATTTCTGGTTTAGGTACGCATGAAGAATTATTAAAATCAAATGCGATGTATAAAGAAACGTTTGAAGCACAAAATAATGGAGGTGACTTTGATGAACAATAGAGATACAAATAGTCTAAAGCGAGTTATTAAAGAAACAATCACTTCTTATAAGATTGAAAGTTTTATTGTGCTTGTATTGATCATTGTATCTAGTATCGCCAATGTATATGGAAGCATGTTTTTAAAGAGCTTGATTGATGATTATATTGTTCCGTTATTATCACAAACAGTTCCGAATTATACGCCTTTATTCAATGCATTAATGGAATTGGTAATGATTTATGGTGTTGGTATTTTAGCTACGTATGGATTTAATCGTATAATGGTAACAATTTCATTGGGTACTTTAAAACATATTCGTGATGAATTGTTTGAACATATGCAGACATTGCCATTGTGCTTCTTTGATACACATGCACATGGGGATATCATGTCTGTTTATACAAATGATACGGATACTTTAAGACAGCTAATTTCTCAAAGTATTCCTCAGGTTATTGTATCTTTAATGACGATTATCTCAGTTACGATTTCCATGTTCATCTTAAATGTTCCATTGGCTGTTTTAACAATCGCATGTGGTTTATTGATGGTGTATACTTCAAAAAAGATTTCGGCAAAATCAGGTAAATACTTTATTGCCCAACAAAAACAATTGGGTGTAGAAAATGGTTTTATTGAAGAAATGATGGAAGGAAGTAAAGTCATTAAAGTTTTTACGCATGAAGAACAAAGTATCAAAGATTTTGATCAAGTAAATGATGCGTTGTTTGAAGCAAGTGCCAATGCGAATACGTTTGCGAATGTTTTAATGCCAGTCGTAATGAATATTGGGTACATTTCTTATGTACTTGTTGCGGTAGTTGGTTCTATCTTTGCTCTAAATCATATTGCAGGATTAACATTAGGTGGCATTGCCGCTTTCTTACAATTAAATCGTAGTTTCACAAATCCAATTGGACAAATTAGTATGCAGCTAAATGCAGTAATAATGGCAGATGCAGGAGCTAAGCGTATTTATGAAATCATAGATATGGAAAGTGAAGTGGATGATGGTATCGTGACTTTAGAACAAATTGATCATGATCACTGGGCTTGGCATCATCCAAGAAAAGATGGGCAAGATGAATTGGTTCCACTTCGTGGAGATGTTCGTTTTGAAAATGTGAACTTCTCTTATAATCCAGATAAACAGATTTTATTTGATGTTTCTCTATTTGCGAAACCAGGACAAAAGATTGCCTTTGTAGGAGCTACAGGTGCTGGTAAAACAACAATCACGAATCTAATCAATCGTTTTTATGATATTCAATCGGGTTCCATTACGTATGATGGTATTGATGTAAAACTAATCAAGAAAGCAGATCTTAGAAAATCATTAGGTATTGTATTACAGGATACAAACTTGTTTACTGGTACAATCATGGATAACATTCGTTATGGTCGTTTAGATGCGAGTGATGAAGAGTGTATTGCGGCTAGTAAACTTTCGAATGCACATGAATTTATTAAACACTTAGAACATGGTTATGACACAATGATTCATGCAGGTGGAGAATCTTTATCGCAAGGACAAAGACAACTTTTATCCATTGCACGTGCAGCTGTTGCCAATCCTCCTGTTTTGATTTTGGATGAAGCAACAAGTTCCATTGATACACATACAGAAAGAATCGTTCAGGAAGGTATGGATAAGTTGATGGAAGGAAGAACGGTATTTGTGATTGCACATAGACTTTCAACTATCCAAAATAGTGATGCGATCATGGTGTTAGAACAAGGTCATATTATTGAGCGTGGTAATCATGAGGACTTGTTGAAACAAAAGTGTAAATACTATCAATTGTACACGGGTGCTTTTGAGTTAGACTAAATATTTAAATTTTGGCTTGCATATATTTTGATTATGTTATAAAATATATGCGTTGTCGACGTAGCTCAGCTGGATAGAGCATGCGCCTTCTAAGCGCACGGTCGGGGGTTCGAATCCCTCCGTCGACGCCATCTTGTAAATTAAGTCCTTATATAAGGGCTTTTTTTCTGTTTATAGATAGTTTTGAAAACCTTTTTGAAAACCTTTAAAAAAAGTGGTAAAAACAATTGCGAAAATAACAGCTTAAATGCTGTTATGCGGCCAATTATAGTTGATGCTATAAATTATACTAATTCATCAATGATGCGCCTTAAAATGCATTTAAAGTTCGTTAAAATTTAAAATACAAATGATAGATTGTTTGGTGTAACTTATCATTGATGAGTGTATGTTTAGATTATATTAAAAAGTTGTTGAGAGTAATCTGTGCGATTTCAAACTTATCACTAAGGTAAATAATAGTATTGATTATAAAGGCATGTTGATCTCTTTGTACCTTGAAGCGTTGGAAATTTCGGTACGGCTCTCGTACTATTTTTAAATTATTTGCCTTAGAGCTTTGTACGAACTCGCTCCATGTTAGAAATCCGTCTATTATTTCTGGATTTTTGATCAGGTCTTGGTTTGGAAGATATGTAAATATTGTTGTCAAAAATTTATATGGATCCAATCCATTTGTTTTTGCTACTTCAATTATGCTATATGAATTCGCACTAGATTCTGCTCCTAATACGCTTGCCGAGAACAACCAGTTCTTTCTTCCTGTCCTAAATGGTCAAATTACTCTTCCATCTTATGAGTTTGTCGTTGGAACATATTCTAAATTTTATAAAGTGCTTTATATCTGTCTCTTATACACATCTCCGAGCCCACG
>ENA-OYDJ01000597-OYDJ01000597.1-human-gut-metagenome-genome-assembly--contig:-NODE-597-length-11799-cov-5.175920_pt1 | contig 11799 bp, 12 predicted proteins | sample MGYA00243465_ERZ652897 | MGnify/ENA primary metagenome ERZ652897 (study PRJEB26926, sample SAMN06164859) | human gut metagenome | biome: ENVO:00009003; feature: ENVO:2100002; material: ENVO:00002003...
CAGGATTTTCATTCAAATCTAATCTAAGAAAATCTTTTCTTTCATTTTGGTCAAAGATTCTAACCAAATTTTCTACGTTATGATCTAACCAGTACATTTCTTAATCCTCCACTTTCAAATTATTAATTCACTTGTTTTCAATATTCAAAGGAATTCACTGTTTTTCATCATCCCTTATATTTACCATCCTCACAGCAAATCATCTAGAATAATTAAGGCTCGTAGGGACCATAATCAACTTTATGATTGCTATGTACTATACGTTTTTCTACAGGTGGAAGTTCCATATAGTTTCCAAAAAGGATTCGAAGAAACTCATCATAATTTCTTACTCCTAAAAAGCTAGCATCTTCAAATGGATATCGTACAATATCATCAAGCCATCTAGATTGAAAAATATTTTGAGGATAATCGCTTGTAAAACAATACATTGTTTCTATCTTATTATATTTTTGAATCAAATGTTCTCTTCCTCGTTTCAGAATTGTTAATGGAACAGCCCTTCCAAGCAATTTGAGGACTTTATATTGAACCTGTTTTCTATGTGTCTCATCTCCATAATTTTCTTTTATCCAAATCATATTTTTTAAAACATGATTTTCAAACAAAAAGATATTTCGATTTATAGATGAGTTCGGAATATTATCGTATGGAAAGATGTCCACAAATATCCCTCTGTGCACTTTTGCATTTTTTGAAAAGTCTTCAACAATCATTGTTTTGTTTAAATGAATTTTCGCAAATGAAAACCCATAGCCATCATCTTCGTCTGTCTCAAGATAAAATTGCTCTGAGTTCAATGAATTTTGACACGCCCTTAAAAATCGTTCAAATTCGCTTCTTTTCATTCCAATATCAAAATCATCATCCCATGGAATAAATCCACCATGACGAATCGCTCCTAATTGAGTGCCACCATCCATGAAATACTTGATATTATTTTCTTTACATATTCTATCGATTTCTTTGGCAATAATCAAAATTACACTTTGAAGTTTTTGTTTATCATCCATATTTAAATTCCTTCATTTTCTGCTATTAATCACAGAATCTCCGAGATATTTTAGCTTTTTTATTTCCATCGAGCAAATGCCGGGAGTTCTCTTTAAACGAACCACTTCTTTTCCATTTTCATTGCACCACCGTATCGCCCTTTGAAACCCATCATGATTTTGGTCTTCTCCAATAACAAAAACATCAAAATCCAAACTTTTAATCGAAATATCAACATCTGTATAAGTAACAACTTCGTCGACGACACGTAATGCACTAACAAGTTGTTTCCTTTCCTTTGTTGAATACATTATTGTAGTATTAGGCTTTGTCTTTAAAATAAAATCCCCATCTTGTACTGCCACAATGAGATAATCTCCTAACTTCTTTGCTCTTTCAAACAAGCGAAGATGGCCCAGATGAAAATAATCAAACACCCCAAATGTAACAACCTTTTTCATTAATTACTCCTTATCGATGACAATTCGACTATTATTTTTCTATACCCATAGTTTTCGCTAATCTTTTTGAAGAATTAGCATCGTGATATTCATAAATGTAATTTCTAATTTCCTTTCTTCTTTCCTTAAAGGAATCTTTTTCGGAGACAATATCAACTATAAATGATTCTAATTGTTCAAAATTATATATTTCAGCTCCAGCAATCAATTTATGAATATCCTCAACGACAAAACCTACTATATAGTCATCCATATCATCCAAGACATAGCCAATGGGACGATCCAATTGCAAATACTCATATGCAGCACCAGAATAGTCGCTAATCAAAGCGTCTGCGCATTTCATCATCGCATAGTTGTCTATTTTTAATTCTTTTACTGTTTCTCCCGTTAAAACTCGAATGTTCGATTTATCTTTAATTTTTAAATTTTCCAAATCTTGTTTTGGATGGATTTTTATAATTAGGAGGATATTAGTTTCAGCCAAAAAATCGTTTAGTTTTAAATATTGTTCTTGTGTTTCAATCAACGGGATTCCCAGTTTTTGTTCTTTTCTGCTATCGTTTCTATGAAAACCTCCACCTTTGCGAAATGTGGGCATCCAAAGAATCACTTTTTTGTATTTTTGTGTTGTCAGTTTTTGTAACTCATGTGGCTCACTGCCATCAAAAAAAATGTCCTGTGCCGGATATCCAATTGAAATCAGTCGTTCATCAGGATATTTGATAGACCACTGATTCGCTTGAATTGGAGCATATAATTTAGACTGAACCAAAATATAGTCAACATATTGAGGAATCATCAACTTTCCCTTAACATTTTTCAGTCCACCTACGCCGTGGCCACAGCAAACCATAACTTGTCCACTACGCATCTTCCGAACATTTTCGCAGTCAAACGTAAAATATTTTGATGTACATACATAGTATGCTTTTTTCAAGTTTGGACCATAAAGTGGAACGGTCTCAACATTTTCTGGAAGTTTATTTGTCACTTTTTTGCGAACCAGCCAAACAATCTTATATTTTCTATTATACCCATTTTTTATAAGGTAATTATAGAAAGCTCCACCATTACAATCGAAATCGTTATGACTTTCAATCATAATTGTATCTTTCAATTCGATATTTCTCGTCACCAAATACATTAATCTTTCTAGTATATCTTCCAACTTATAGACATAAACAATTTCAAGCGTATGCCTTATGCCGTTTTTCTTCAAATATTTTATCGGATTCATTTTTTCACTTCCTAAAAGAAACGATCGTATCTTTAATCTGATTTCTAAAAATGGCAGTCATTGCAATCACCAACACAAAAAAGCCATATCGAACCCAGCTATACTGATAAGTCAAAGCCATTATCAGCATTACTGCCAAAATTGTCACAGACAAAGTGACACACAATTTTCCATCATATATATTTCCACAATCTTCCTCCCTGGACACTTTTCTATAGAAAAAGTAATGCAGGTAGGCCAATCCCATATAGCATACAACTGTTGTATATCCTGCAGCATAATATCCATATATGTTTATGAAAATATAGTTCAAGATCAAATTTGCAACTGCGCAAATACACGTAGCGATCGCGATAAATCCTGTCTTTTGATAATAATATTCAATCGTGCTAAAAAGCGAATATAGAAAAATAAAGAACACCGATGCTGCAACGGGAGGTATCACATAAATTGCATCCACATACTTTTTCCCAGCAAACACTCGAATCACTTCTGGAGCAAATGTCATCGTCACGACACACAATCCTGCCACAAGTATGACAAGCACTCGCGTCGTGTTTTTTATACCCTTTTTATCACCAGATGCTATGGATTTATAAATATACGGCGTAAGAGAATTATTGATAGCACTTGTAATCAATACCATAACGGTAGATATTGTATATGCGACACTATAATAGGCTGCTTGAGAGTTGCCAACCATCTGTCCTATCATCACACGATCCGATTGACTAAGAACGTAATTGGAAAGATAATGCGGTATCAACGGCAAGTTAAACGACAGGGAGTATTTCCAGTATTCTTTGTTGTAAAAGCATTTTCCAGTAAGGAAAATTAAAATAAAGAGAACCCCCGAAAAAATCCCCTTTGCTGCAGCATCTGAGAAAACTCGTGCTTCGACCTTATGGTTGGAGTTTAAAACGGCAATGGCACCACCAAAAACAGTGAGCAGACTCATTGCCATCGTTATTCCTACATATTTTTTATATTTATAGTCAAACCGCTGTTGCGATGACCACAGCTCCAATGCTGGCATAAGCAACAGCTCTGCGAACATTGCAAACATTAAGAGCGGCTCAAGGTCAAAAACGCCTGTCCAAAACGGGACATTAAAAAGATATATTGCAAGAAACAGAATCGTTATCGTCGTTGTCAATCCCAACTGAGCCGCAGTAAAACGTGAAATATCATCTTTATATAAAATCAGTCCCTTTTGATACCCCCCAAGGAACACATTTAACGACGTAAATATTATTAAAATGGAATACCACGATTGAAAGACTGCGAATGTACCGTATTCCTCTTCCGTCATTATTCTCGTAAAAATTGGCGTAGCTAATAGAGCAATCGCTTTGTTTATTACATTGCACACCGTATACCACAGGGATGCCTTAACGGGCAACGACAATGCACTATATTTCTCTTTTATACTCGCAATTTTCATGTGAAATTCGGTTACTCCTTAATGATATTTATTTTGAAGTTTCATTTTCTTGTAATGATCTTCATTCCTATATTTGAACGGAGTTGCCGGATGGCCACCTGCTACCGCATATGGCGGAATATCTTTGCACACCACTGAGCCAGCTTGTATTATCGCTCCTTCGCCAATTTTCACCCCTCCTAAAATGATTACATTATTGCCCAGCCATACACAGTCACCGATTTCAACATCTTTATCTACATAGGTATCGTCGTATGGAATGGCGTTGCCTTCATAGTTATGGAACGATGTGATAATCTGACACCCCGGACCAGAGTGGAAATATGAACCAATCATCACCTTACCGCTCCCTGAAATTGCCATTCCATTAAAGCAAACATGTTCACCCAGATACGTATTACTCGTTACATATGATTTTCCACCAACATAGAGTCTTTCGCCACAGCTTGCTGCTCTTCTTTTGATTTTACTCGAATAGTATTTACCGGAAATCCAATTGCATATTTTTCTTAGATTACCCATAATATTGTTCTCCCGTATTTGTTCCTCATTGTGGAATCATCCTGCGCACTATCAGATTTTTTATTTCGCCAAGAAGTATCAACGCCATCAGCAAATAAACATATTCCAGGCCGCTTTCAAAACTCATCACAACAAGAACCGCAAGCATGAATCCGACGCATCTTTTTTGAATTCTCTTGTTTGGAATTCTGTCGATACTGTCCATCACCGTGTAAATCATCAATACATATAAAACAAGCAGGATTAATCCTCCATCGTTTGCCACCTGTAGCAACTGATTGTGCATATAATTCATTCCTGAACCATCGCCATTCCATTTGCTCCAGAACACCTGAATAAGCGTACCATGTACACCATAACCCCATATGGGACTTTTTAAAAAATTCTCTATTGCCTTTTCCCAGATAAATCCTCTGCCGTTTAGGCTCAGTCCTCCAATATTTAATGCCAGTCCCAGTTTTGCAATCACAAAGAAAAGAAGCACATTCATAACCACATATAATGTGACATACTTTTTTCCTTTCCACTTCAGTTGAATCTTTTCATACAGAAGCGTATATATCAACAAGACAGCTATTATCATATATGACATACTTGTTGCAGACATTAGCATGACACATACTGCTAGTACAACGCTAAAAATGAATTTCTTTTTTTTGCATTTCCGAAACAATTTATACTCAGCATATGAAAAAATTATGGACAGCAGTCCAAGTTGTGCACCTACTTGCACGTGCCCCCAAAAAAACAAATGATTATTTTCCGGGTCAAACATGCTTGGCCAAAATATCGGATTAAATATTGTAAGCCCTAGGATAAACGAGCACATCAGAACTCCATTTACGCTCTTAATAAAATCAACAGGGTTTGTTTTCAGTTCGACATACATGAACACTGCCAACATCGGTGCTGCAAACATTTTCTGGAGACCATCAAGAAATGACATTCGAATCAGGAATGTCATTACAATCATAGCAGCATAGTAAAGAAGTACTTCCTTACAACGCTTATTGATTTTCAATCTGCCTTTTATAGCTTTATCTGTTGAAATTACAAGGATGCATAAAACAGCCATGTACAGCCATAACGTAAAAAACCTCTTATAAGCGGAGCTATACTCAGCAAACCCCTTTGGGTATAAAAACGGAATTAATATCAGCCAATTCATCAGCCTCTTTCGATTTACTTTAAGCTTTATATTCATTTTGACACTTTCACCCGCAGCCTTTATTTTATTGATACCAATAAATAAATTTATCTGAGTTGTTGTCACTGATTTTGTGTGCAGGAATTCCTGCTACGGTAATATTTTTTTCTAATACATCCTTGACAACCACAGCATTTGCTCCAACCACGCATCCGCTTTCTACAGTTACCTTTCCCATAACCTTACAGCCCGAAGCTAAGAAAACATTGTCACCAATTGTGGGCGCATCCGCCCCCCCTGATGCACCAACGGTTACTCCTTCATGGATTCTGCAATTCTTCCCAACTCTAGCATTCTGGTTGATATTGATTGCACCCGAATGGGCAATGCTCAATCCTTTATCACATACATTTGGACCTATACCAATTGAAAGCTTGACACCCCACCGATGCCAGCAAAGTTTGTAAAGCGGGCAGACCACCTTGGCCCATGCTGATTTCTGATTATACCAGTACTCGTATTTTCTAAGGGCTATTTCGAACTTCCATATTTCGTCCGTAAATGGCCTTGGAAATCTTCTTGTGATTCCAAGCTGTTTCTTATCACAGATGAGATACTCGTTCAAATCTTTCTTCGTTTCAATCATCTCAGCAAAGCCTCATACGTATCTTTCAAGTGTTCTACCGTCGCTTGAATGCTAAATCTTTCTGCTGTCTTTTCACATGCGTCTTTCATTAGCTCTATGCTTCCGCTATTATACACAGCAAAGAATCTCTCAACTGCATCGCACACGCCTTTTTCTGTCTTTTCATTTGTAATAAAGCCATTTACTCCATCGTCAATAATTTCCGGGATTCCTCCAACACGATTTGCAATACACGGAACTCCATAAGACATGGCCTCAACAATGGATATTCCAAATACTTCCTCGCATACGGATGGGTATACAAACAAATCTGATTTCTGCAGATAATTTTCTATATTCCGTTGTGTACCAAGGAATTCTATCGCTCGCTCCAGCTTTAGTTTGTGCGCCTGATCTTCAAGATTTTTCCTTTCCGTTCCATCTCCAATGATCCATACCCTCACATTATAATTCTTGTCGAGAAGTTCTCTCACTGCTGTCAAAAGCAAATCAACGCCTTTGATTTTTTCCAATCGTCCAATATAGGTCAATCGAATATAATCCTTGATGTCCCTGTTTTCTGTTTCGCCATGCACTTCTACTCCGTTATAAATAACTATCGTTTTATTGGGGTCAATATTGAAATTACCTAGATAAGATTCTCTACCCGCTTCAGAGACAAAAATAATCTTATCCGAAACCGAAAGAGCTTTTGTCAACGCCCATTTTGCACACTTGTTTTTTATATCGGATCCGTAATTATAATTTTGCTCTTCCTCAAAGCACGAGTGCATCGTCATTACAAACTTTTTATCCTTGTACTTTTGCCTGAGCAATATATAGTAGATCTGCAGCGCAATCGTGCAATGATGTGCTGTAACGATATCGTAATCACTTGCCAATTCACAAAGCATCTTCCAACGATTCCTTGTGAATTTTCCATGCTGTTTATCTACAAATGAGAATACTTTTTCTCCTTTTTCTTTCATCTCTTCATAAACTTTACCTTCTTCGAAGAGAAAACAAAAGGCATTCTCATATTTTGCGTGGATTCCAATGTTTTTGCAAAGTTGCTCAATCCCGCCAACACCGCCACTTGAAAGAAGATTTAAAACTCTCATTTTTTAGTCCCCAACTTAGAGTTGTAAAGATCAATATATCTATCTCTAAGCCTTTCCGCACCAGATTCAATATCATATCCAGCTTTTCTTATGCTGTTGAAAAGCAATTCTTTATTTTTTTCTCTATCTTGCAGAGAAATGTTTTCAATGGTCTTAGCCCAATTCTTAGGGCTTTCTTTAAGCGATTTAAATTTCACCAATGGAGTAATTGCGCATTCTTTTGTAACTGTATCTGACACAATACATGGCAACCCGGCAATTTGCCACTCAATTACAACCATTGGAAGGCCCTCATACAAACTAGGCAGAAGCATTACATCGAAAGCTGAAAGATAATCCGCCACATTGTCTATTACGCCAGTAAAAATCACATTATCCTTAATCATAGATTTTTTTACCAAGTCTTTTATTTCGTCTATCTTCTCTCCTGTTCCTACCAATACGAGATATGTATTTTTATCGTTCTTGTACAGTTCTTCAAAAACCCGAACTAAATATTCATGGTTCTTTTGAATGTTAAATCGTCCCACATGACCAACTATGAAAGCATCTCTTGGAATTCTCAATTTATTTCGATAATTGATTCTGCTTTGTGCATCGTATTCGTATTTTTTTATATCGCGTCCATTCGGAATAATTGTGAACTTACGGTTTCCAAACATCCATTTTCCAGCTTCAGAACCACACGCAAATGCTTCGGTGTAAGCCTTATTAAAGATTGGCCGTAACAATTTATCAACTTCTGGATGCTCACAAGTAGTATTATGACTATGTGCTATCCGAACTTTGCATCCTGCTAACATTGCTGCAATAAGTTCAACACTCATAATCGCACTGCTACCATGAACATGGACAATATCTATTCCTTCTTTTACCAGATACTTGTACAGCGAAAAAAAGTACTTGACGATTTTTGTTTTTCTGTAAGGGATGGAAACAACTTTACATCCACTCTTTTTAACTCTTTGAACGGCAACATCCTCTGCGTTATTTGTTGCAAGGACTCGAATGTCCAAATCAGTTTTATCCATCGCTGCCATGTAGTCTGTAATACAGCTAAGTATTCCGTCTGAGAACAATCCTCCTGTTGGAATGTGAAGAACTTTCACGATGTTATGCTCGCTTTCTTGTTTGTATTTTCATTTACTATATTCAGTCCCGATAAAACCAATTCACTTCATTAGTTCCTCTACAACGTGCTCTAGGTCTACATTGAATTTTACATTATTGCTTCTCATGCCATGCCCCATATCGGCAACGATCTGGTCATAATTCGTGATAATATCTCCCAGAGTATCGATGTCTTCCACCGGAATAATCGTTCCCATTCTCTGTGCCACATTCCTTGCAAACTCGACCTGATGGTCGTTCACATGCTCATTGAACTGATGTTGACGCGGCACAACGATGGGCGTTTTTCCAATCTGCAGCGGCATGATAAAACTTGCTGGGCCACCATGTGTAATTACAATCCTGGCATCGGCTACATTCTTGACCATCTGTTGATATGGAATCAGCTTGCTCCACTGGCAGTATTTCGGCTCATATGTACTAAAGCCCGTTTGGATAATCACATCATCTTTGATAATGCCATCGCGTTTCAGCTCATCTACTTTTTGAATTAGTCGATTAAATGGCTGTTCGTGTGTTCCTACCGTCACAAAAATCATTACTTCCTACCCCTACTTAGAAAATGCTTCCAAGGTTAACCGCTTTCGGATAAACCTTTTTCTGCTCTTCCCACTGCACAACAAACTTGTCCACAATAGGATAAACCATCTTTCCCGTCATTGTCGGCTTATCAATTCGGTCAAAAACCTCAATATAGACCAGCTTTGCCCCCATCACCTTTCCAATGTAGAAGAATGGGACCGCAACTGCTGCTCCGCAGGAAATGATTAAATCCGGTTTTTCTTTATGTAGTACATTCCACGCAATTTTGGTATTCTTAATGAGTGCCTTAATACTGCGGTTTGTCGGAAAATAGCAAGGATAAACCTTTTCTCCTTCCAAAAGGCTTCTCGCATCTTCCTTATCGAATGTCACCCAAAAGCGATTTTTATCCTTCCAAAAAGGCTTTAACATATAAAGGTGGGTCAAATGGCCGCCAGATGAACCCACCAAGCACACTTTTATTTCATCTTTTTTCTTCATCTGACTCTCTCCTCTAAAAAATTTCTTTCGTATCGTAATAACGGATTCGGAACTGCTTTGTATGTTTCGGAAAACAGTCCCCGCCTTTAGCTGTCACAACATCAAGTTCCTAAACATTCGATTCTCTGCTCATTTCATCCAACACAAATAGCGGATAGGCTCGTTCACCTGTCCGCTGGCTGTCACCCCACCCTCATGGTCGAGATTTCTTTCTGTGCGGCATTTCTGCTGTACAGAAAGATCAGTCGTTCATTCTTCGGGTAAGAAAATATGAACTTCAGGTCGCGGAGCCTTTCATTCTCTGCCGTACCCTTGTCCCCATTATGACAGCCGCGTATTATCACTGTAGCACCCACGAGGTACACATGTGGCTTGATTTGTATCATTCTGCCAATCCCATCCAAACTTTGCCACAAATGTTATGTCTATTCGTTGTGAACAGAAACAAGCCCACGGTTTATTGCTCAACAGCAACCACCCCGTGGGCTCAAATTGTTCTTCAAGTACTTTTCGCTCGCTTTTCATGGCGTAACATATGTGAACAAACGCCACTGATAACCTTCGCAATTCCTCTTTCGGACACTTCAACAAATGAGATACTTGAAGGACAATTCAAGTCCCTAAAAAGTATCATCCATTTTGAGAAATGAAGGTTGTAGATTCTAAATGCTGATAATATGTGACTTTATATAAAACTGACTCCTCTTTTGACCCCTCACCCGTAAATCCGATTCATTTCATTTTGCTTCCACTCCCAGCAAGAATGTGCATAGCGTTTTAGCGTGATATCAGGATTCGAGTGCCCCATCAATTCACTCAGCGTTTTTACATTGCAGCCAGCTTGCAGGCAGGTTGTTGCAAATGTATGTCGCAGCGCATGTGGGCGGACAACAGGAACTTGAGCCTGCTTTAAGTATCCCTGCAAGCTCTTGTAATAGCAGCGCGGTTCAACTGGTCTAAGGTTGGAGTCTGATAGAAACCAGACTTCATTACTCTGTCCGACATATTCTTCTTTTAGAAGGCTGAGGATACCTGTTGGGATAGGAATGTCGCGCTCGGAACTTGGCGTTTTGGGAGATTGCGTTACCAGGGTGGTTTTTCCGGGTGCCATATAAATTCTCTTGACAGTGCGCCGAACAGAGAGAACACCGTTTTGCAAGTCGAAATCACCCCATTGCAGCCCGCACACTTCTCCGATACGCAGACCCATCTGCATCATCAGCAGCATACCAAGCCTCCTAGGTGTTGGCGAAGAGCAAACATAAGCACAAACAGATTTTTGTTCCAAATTATTTAGAACCGTAGTGTTGGATGGATTCACAGCGGGAAGTTTGAGATCAATTTCAATGGGACGCATAATATGTAAATGTACCGCATAGCGGCAAATTCTCCGAACAAGCGTCAGGCACTCCTTGCCCATTGCATTGCCTAGGGACTTGTGGTTTTGGTCTGCAGGAGCAATAATTTCCAGAATACTGTTTTCTAGGATGCTTTCATTCAACGCTTGAACACGATACGTACCAAGAATAGGCAAAATGTAGTGTTGGAGTGTGTAGTGATAGTGTGCGGCTGTAGAAGATTTGACACCTAAAAAAATGGAGCTTTCCCAAGTGAGAGAAAGCTCTGAAAAAGTTGGATTATCTACATTTAGTGTAAATTGTTGTACCTCCATCTTTTTGAGGGTGAGTTTTTCCTTTACTTCAGTGTAAGAGTGCCCATAAATGTATCCCCAGATTGCGGTCCGATCAGACTTTCGTCCCTTAATATAGCGACCCTCCCAACGACCATCTTTCCTCTTTCTGATGTTTTCTCCGCGCTTTGCCATAATGCTCCTCCTTGAAAAAATTGTAATGATGTAGCATTGATTTTATCTGTTTCGGCTATCCCATAGGAAAAAGTGTGCCCAATATGGTGAAAGTGACAAAAATGTATTCGAGTACAGTTTGGTATAACTTGTACTGTTGAAAAATGTCGCATTGTGTGGTATTATACCTATACATATTATATATGGGCTTCTGTGGAAGTGGGTATCATCCATTCTCAAAATGGATGATACTTTTTAGAGGCTTGAGTTGTCCTTCAAGTATCTCAT
>ENA-OYDJ01000646-OYDJ01000646.1-human-gut-metagenome-genome-assembly--contig:-NODE-646-length-11410-cov-5.368120_pt1 | contig 11410 bp, 8 predicted proteins | sample MGYA00243465_ERZ652897 | MGnify/ENA primary metagenome ERZ652897 (study PRJEB26926, sample SAMN06164859) | human gut metagenome | biome: ENVO:00009003; feature: ENVO:2100002; material: ENVO:00002003...
GAGATGTCTTAGGGTCTCGTGGGCTCGGAGATGTGTATAAGAGACAGATTCTGTCCTTTTTAGTTGCTGTTACCGGATAATGTTGACAGAAGCTCTGACAATGTAGATAAATAGTCCGCACTGCTGCCTGTTGATGTTCCATCTCCGGTACTGTTTCCTGTATAAAGATCCGAAGATGTACCCGTGCCGGTTCCGCTTCCTGCTGCCGTGCCGGTCGATGTGTCAGTACCGCTTCCTGCAGTTGTTCCGGCTACTGTTCCGGTACTGCTTCCCGATGTTGTTCCACCGCTTTCGCCGGCCGTATGACTTCCTGCAAGACTTCCTGCAAGGCTTCCTGCCGCTCCCTCTGCCGAACTGTCCGCTTCATTTGCTGTTTCCGCAGTATTTTCTGTTTCCGTTTCCTCCGTGGTGCTGTCTGTTCCGGTGCCGTCACCCGACATTCCGACTACGATCGTTGCCTCCTCAGAATTAACAAATAATTTCTTATTAAAGGTATCGTACCCTGGCGCCGTGACCGTAAGACTGTGCACTCCATACTGGATTGGAACCGCCTCTTCCGTATCAACAACCTTTCCATCGATCTGAATGAGCGCATCCTCCACATCCACGGCAAATAAAATATTTCCAAACTTCGGTCCCGCACCCTTTAAGGTATTAAGATCAAGTGTCTCTGTTCTTCCACTCTCGATCGTAAGCTCCGTACTGCCGCCGTACCCATTATTTGCCACCGTCACAGTATAGGTGCCTGCCGGCAGCTCCATTGTCATATCTTTGGTCACTTCCGCAAAAATTTTGCTTCCGATCTGGATAAAGCTTCCCTCAAAAAGATCCGTATTGGTCAGAGCAAGCTCTCCATGTCCGGTCGTAACCACAATGGAAATCAGTTTTTTTCCTATACCGGTCACGCGCAGTGTATCTAAATCAGTCAGATCAGACAACTGTTTTCTCAGGTCATCCTCACAGATATAAAGATCTGCATCATAGGAATACCGCTCATCTCCAATCTTAAAAATACCACGGTCCATATCCACCGAATAACGCGATACATCCGGATATTCCCAGACGGCATCTGAAATCTGCACCTGTGTGACTTTTCCCTGGTCATCTTTTTCTCCCACCGTGATCACTCTGCCCGGCTCAAAATAAGACACTGCAGTGCGGTTTCCGTATTTATCGAGAAACCTGGTCGCAAGTGTGTAATAATACACATACTCTTTCCCGGATGCAATCTGCTCTAACGTCAGGCATTCCTCCTGCATGTCATTTGTTTTGATCAGAAACTGGTCACTTCCGATCACAGCTTCATTTTTCTCAGTCGTCTCCGCCGACTCATCTGCATCATCCGACGTTTCTTCCGTTTTTGCATCTTTCTCCTGATCCGGATAATAATAGCGTCCGGTCACGACCGTATTTTTCTTCCCACATCCGCCAAGCAGCATGACCATTGCTGTAAGCAGTAATATGATCTGATATTTTATCTTCATGTATTCTCCTGTCTCCTACTGTAGCTTTGAACAATTTTTTACTCACCTGATTATACCGCAAACTGTCTATACGGTAAAGTGAAAGAGCATCTGTAAAAACTGCTCCCTTGCGTCCTCCTGTGCAACGACTTTTTCCAGTTTTTCTATATTTCTTCCCGACAGCCACGCCTTGTGTGAATTATAATAACGGTTGGCGATCTTCCAGAATTTTTCCGGGTATGCAAGATACACATACAGATATTTCAGTTCCTCCGGCGACAGTTTTCTGACCCGGTCATATCCGCGGATCAGATCCATGCCAAGCCCGGCATTCCAGTTATTTTTTTCCATCATTTTCCGGATAAAGTTGGCAAGATCCCCGACGCTCTCCTGATACAGGAAATTTTCAAAATGGACAACCGCGATCCCTTCCCGTGAAAAAATGACATTGTGCTGGTTATAGTCCCCATGGCAGAATCCGATCAGCTGTTCCTGGATTCCCAGATCTTTTAAAATATCCGTCGTCTCCTGTGCTTTTTTCACATACTCCGGATACCAGACCGAAAACATCATCTCAAAATCATTCTTTTTCTTTTTTGCACGGATATAATTTCTGACTTTGTTCAATTCCCGGTTTCTTTTTTCATAGAGAAGAAGCAGATTATTCTGCCCTGACTTTAAAAACTCCGGCACACTGCCCTCATAATTCTGCGCAGACTGGTGAAGCAATGCAAGTTCTCTTACTGCAGAAAGCATATCCGCCCTGTTTTTCGTGTCACATTCCGCCCCCGGAAATGCCTGATATAATATGTATTTTGTTTCCTCCTCGTTCACGGAAAACGGCTCACCCTCTTTTGTCCGCATTACCGTCTCCACCGTTCTTCCCTGTCCACTCAGATGATCCAGCATATCCGCTAAAAACCCGGCCCGCTCCTTTGATCCTCTGTATTCCCGCAAAATTTTCGGTCCCTGCTCTGTATCACACTGATAGCTGTCCCGTCCTCTTGAGATGGACTTTACTTCCAGTTCGTATTGTTCTAATATCTGTTCCGGTCGATTATACAAAAAAACGCCCCCCATATGATTGATTACGGTCTTACCCCGTGTCTCTTCATCATATGAGAGGGTTTGTTTATTCATGACTACAGATTCGCTCTAACAGCAGTTCCCTGTTATTCAGTTCTGGATCATCAAGCACCAGTTCTAAAAGACTTTTTAATGTCTCCCCGATCTCTTTTCCGGGTTTCATCCCGGCAGCGATCAGATCACTTCCATTTACAGCTAAATCCCGTATTGTAAGACACTGATTCTTCTCTAAAATTTCCCGGTATAACGCCTCATAGCCATCTACATAAGAGAGTTTTTCTTCTCTCTGGTATTCACTCTGTGCCAGAATATCCGCACGTTTCACTGCAAATAATGCAGGATACTGTTCCACTCCGATCCTGCTTACCGCCCTTCTTACGTTTTTCTCGGAAAGCGGCGGATTGTCATCATGCCAGCACACCAGCCGGCACACCTTATCGGTCGTGTCATTGTCAAACTTTAACCGGCGGAGGATCTTTCTTGCCATCTCACTGCCTTCTTTGGGATGTCCGTAAAAATGGTCATTGCCGGAAGCATCCGTGGTTCTGCACACAGGTTTTGCCACATCATGTAACAGCATGGTAAGGCGCAGTACCTTATCTCCCACAATATGTTCCAGCGCTGCCACCATGTGCTCCCCGACCGAATAACAATGATGCTTTGTATTCTGCGGTGTCGCCATCATACGGTCAAACTCCGGCAGAAACACTGCCGTAAGTCCTGTTTCCCATGCAGTCCTGATTTCTCCCGGATGTGCGGATGTAATTAATTTTACCAGTTCAGTCTGTATCCGCTCCGCACTGATTTTTGCAATATCAGGCGCAAGTTTTACCATCGCTTCTTTTGTCTCTGCCTCGATGTCGAACCCAAGCTGCGCCGCAAAACGCACGGCGCGAAGCATCCGCAGTGCATCCTCGGAAAAACGTTCCATGGCACATCCCACACAGCGGATCACGCCGCGCTCTAAATCACCCACACCGTCAAACGCGTCGATCAGGCCGTTTTTGTCATTGTACGCCATGGCGTTGATCGTGAAATCACGCCTTTTTAAATCCTCTAACAGACTCGCGGTAAACTGTACATTTTTCGGATGTCTCGCATCCTCATATTCCCCGTCGATCCGGTAGGTCGTCACCTCAAATCCCTCATGTTCCACCATCACAGTCACGGTTCCGTGCTGGATCCCGGTGTCAATGGTATGAATGTTCTTTTCGGCAAATATTTCTTTGACCTGCTCCGGTTTCGCCTGCGTCGTGATGTCCCAGTCGCCCGGTGTGCGGTGTAACATGGTATCACGCACACATCCGCCGACTGCATATGCCTCATACCCGTGTGTTTCCAATGTTTCTATGATAAATTTTACTTTTTCCGGCAAAACGATTTTCATATACGGTAAGTTCCCTTTTTCGTTGTCTTGATCGAATAGAGCAGATCATCCGCCCTCTTGATCATCTGGTTGATTTCTTCCTCGCCATGAATGTCTTCTGCCAACACGATTCCAATGGAGCAGGAAATGCGCTGCTCTTTCCGGATGGAAATCTGTTTTTTCAGTTTCTCAGAAATCGCTTTTTCAAAACCGTCCGCCTGATCGATCTTCTGATAGATCTGCTTTGCCGTTTCCTTCAGCCTTTCTTTATCCGCGGTGAAAAATACAATAATGTATTCATCTCCACCATAGCGGCAGACAAATCCCTGTTTTTCACACAGACCGGAAAAAATATCTGCCATTTCCTTTAAAACCAGGTCGCCGACATCATGACCGTAAGTATCATTATAATGCTTAAAATTATCGAGATCAATAAACATCAGACCCAGTTCCGGTTTCCGTTTTCCACCCGAAAATTCATCTATCAGATCTTTGATCCTACGGTAAAAACCTTCCCTGTTGTAAATTCCGGTGAGCTGGTCAGTGACTGCTGCGAGGTAAAGTTTATTGTTCATCTCGTATATTTTATCATATGCGTCCAGACGGTTCAAAGAATATTTTACCTCGCGGAATAAAAGCTGATACATATTTAAATCATCTTCATCGAGCATATACCGGTTTACGGAAGAATGCCAGTTATCCTTCATCCTCACATAGGTGATCAGAAAACTTTCGAGTTTTGCATTGTTAAAATACGGCACCGCCACCAAAGAGCACACGTCATCCTCACCAAACAATGCCGTGATATCCTGGTGTTCGTTATAGTTGCTGCTGATCTTTGAGATCGCGTAGCCTCCCGGATTCCGCTTTAAAGATGCGATGATCCTGCCCGTCCGCTCCTCGTTTAAATCGATCCCGGTATTATTGTATAATACCTGCGTCTGTCTCTCCATACAGCGCGCATACACCGCACAGTCCACATTAAAGTGATTTAAAAATGTTTTCATGACCGCATCGATCATTTCCTCTGCACAGACCCCGGTCACATCAATCAGTTTCTGCCAGGTCGAAATAAAATCCAGCTGGTGTTTCTTGCTCTTATAGGCTAATACCATGCTCTCCTGCCAGAGCAGTACGTCTAATTCCTGTTCGGAAACATCCTGCTGCCCGTCCGCCTCATCCACCGGCGGCAGTGTATCCATCATTTTTTTCGCCAGTTTTCCATAGGTACTGAAATGCTGCCTTTCGTATTCTTCTAACGTTTTTTTCTGCTTCTCATAACCTTTCTGATTTTCGAGACATTTGAAACATTCCATCCGCTTTTGCTGGAAAAGTGCATAGCTGAAAAACTGATTTCCCTCGGATCGGCTCAGATAATCCTCCGCTTTCTCATAATCTGTGTCTGCTTTTTCATAATCTCCATCGTGTACAGCAAGAAGTCCGCGTGAGAATGTATACAAAAACATGTCATCATCGACCTTTGCATAATCGTGGACTGTTCCAAACCCATCCCCCATCTTTTCTTTTTCTATAACGTAATTTAAAAACTGCCTGCAGTTGTTTAAATAACGTTCACAGTTAAACCGGTTACCCTCTAAGATCGACACAAGAGCGAGCAGTCCATATAATTTGGATAGATTGCAGACTCTTAAGCTGTTTAAATGCAGACGCTCCACCGCTTTCATGCACTGTGTCAGATAAAACTCCGCTTTTTCATATTGTCCACACATAATGCAGTTTAAAGACATGTTATACTGCACTTCCGCAATATCTTCCGGTTCCCTCAGATGATAAAACAGACGGATTGCATGCCTGTAATAAGCCATCGCGCGCTCATTTTCACCGATCGCACATAAGTTATATGCAATCCCCGAATAAATACGCCCTGCCTGGATTGATCTTTTATCTTTCAGTGCCTCATAAGTCCTCACCGAATAAAGCAGAGATATCTCATACATACCGTTTGTCGATGACAGCATAATATTTTTCTGGTATGCCATATTGATCAGATACTCATTTCCAAGTTTTTTTGCTATGCGGATTCCCCTGCTGAAATAAATCAGAAGCTCCTCGGACTGGTTTGCTTTTTTCACGATCTCCGGCTTGTTATCGTACGCATAAATATATACATGTGCCAGGTGATTGCGATAGTTGTAACGGATCAGATTCTGGATCAGGCTTTCCTTTATCTTTACATCCTGTGCACAGAAAAAGATGTTATACCAGCCGGACATCTGGATCTTTGCCTCCAACAGTTCGGATAAAAACATCCGGTAATCATCGGACATTTTCCCGGCGATGCGGTATGTTTCTCCTGCCATCTCCAAAGCCTCTTTTAATTTTCCCTGGTACATATATGCGGTCGCGATCAGATAATCCTGCTCATATGCACACTCCTCTTCCTTTCCGGCAAGATGGATTTTTTCCAGATCCTCGCAGATTTCAAGCGCTTTTGGAATATCCTGTCTTAAAATCGATACTTTGACAAATAAGAGCCACATGCGAAAACGCGCGGCATCATCCACTAAAAGATTATCAAATTTTATCTTTCGCTCAATGGTTTCTAAATAATATGCCGCCTGGTCAAAATCAAGAAATTCCACCATATTCTGCAGTTTCCGGTACACTTTTTCACTTCCATAGTCAACGTATTTTTCGTCATCTATGGTTTCTTCTTTTTTTCTGCCGGAATTTCCGATATGATAAATCTTACTGCCATCATCTAATGTCTCATACAGCATTTCCCAGTCCGGCACCAGAAATTCCGGCATTGCCTGGATATCACTCACGCCAAGCACAAGACCGATATTGCAGTTTTCACATTTCAAAAAGCGCGCCGTAAGCTGCATGGTACTTTTAGAAGCCAGCTGAAAACGGTTCAAAACAAACAGAACCGGATGCCTGTCAGCAATGGCACACAGCATGCGCTCAAGTGCCGCCAACATGCGTTCCTGCTCATATGCCACCTCATCAAGCAAAATGATCTCCTCCCGCCCTGTATTATCCTGATTAAAATAACCAAGCAAAACCGGCCGGTGCAGATAATACACATCACACGTTTCCATAAATTCTTCAAACGTTCCCGTCATATACCGCCTGAACCCATCACAGATCATGGTAAGATACGGCTCATACGCACAGGTAATCTCCCCCGTTTCAAATTCATGTACCTGTACGAAAATGTCTTCATTTTTCTCAAGCTGCTTTGTATCATTTAAGTTTTCTACGGAAAATTGTCCACTGTATCTGACTAAAAGATAGTTCTTTTCCACAGTTCCCAAACCGGCTGCTACCTGTTCTATCGCACCATCATAATATTTTTCTATCATCTTCTCCTGCCCCCTGGAAAAATAATATTTTGTGTTACATGTACTTTTTCTGTCCTGTAATTCATTGTAGAAACGCTACCGGAATCGTTTTCATATTATGTAAAATGAAAACAGAACCTTGTGATCCGTGAAACCTGGCTGTGTTCCCCGGATCATTTTCCAGTTCCGTTTTCATTCAAAGTAATCCATCTGTTTTCAAACAGACTATTAATTATCTTAGTATGCTTTACCCCAATATACTAATTTGTGTGCCGGCTTTCCACAGCATACACAGACATCTGAAATGTGCTCCTGATCGTTAAACGGCATACAGCGTGAGGTCACTGCAAGGTCTTCTTTGATCTTGTCCTCGCAAGCCTGATCCCCACACCACATTGCACGGATAAAGCCCGGTTTCTCATTTGCAATCGTGGTAAATTCTTCGTAATTATGTGCATCCCAGATATGTGCATCTCTGTGTGCTTTTGCACGCGCAAACATATCTTTCTGAATCTGCTCTAACAGCTCTGGCAGTTTTGCTTCAAGTTCGTCTAATGCGATCTCAATCTTCTCTCTGGTATCACGGCGTACTGCCACACATTTGCCTGCTGCGATATCCTTTGGTCCAAGTTCGATACGAACCGGGATACCTCTCATTTCCTGCTCAGAGAACTTCCATCCCGGGCTCTTGTCGGAATCATCAAGTTTTGCACGGCAGACTTTTCCGATGCGTTCACAGACTTCTTTTGCAGTGTCAAGCACACCGTCTTTCTGCTGCTGGATCGGGATGACCATAGCCTGTACCGGTGCAATACGCGGCGGCAGCACCAGACCCGAATCATCTCCGTGTACCATGATGATCGCGCCGATCAGACGTGTCGTCATACCCCAGGATGTCTGATATACATACTGAAGTTTGTTATCTTTATCCGTATACTGGATACCAAATGCTTTCGCAAATCCATTGCCAAAGTTGTGGCTGGTTCCTGACTGTAATGCCTTTCCATCATGCATCAGTGCTTCGATCGTGTAAGTTGCCTCCGCACCTGCAAATTTTTCTTTTTCCGTCTTCTGTCCGCGTACAACCGGCATTGCTAATACTTCCTCACAGAAATCCGCATAGACATTTAACATCTGTACGGTTCTCTGCTCTGCTTCCTCTGCGGTCGCATGTGCGGTGTGTCCCTCCTGCCATAAGAACTCTCTGGAACGTAAGAAAGGACGTGTCTCCTTCTCCCATCTTACAACAGAACACCACTGGTTATATACCTTTGGCAGATCACGGTAAGACTGGATGATGTTTTTATAGAAATCACAGAACAATGTCTCAGAAGTCGGTCTGACACACAGACGTTCCGGAAGCTGATTCAAACCACCATAAGTTACCCATGCAACCTCCGGTGCAAATCCCTCCACATGATCTTTTTCTTTCTCTAACAGACTCTCCGGGATAAACAGCGGTAAATATACGTTCTCAACACCGGTCTCTTTGAAACGGCGGTCTAACTCATGCTGAATATTTTCCCAGATCGCATAGCCTGCCGGACGAAGGATCATACATCCCTTTACGGATGAATAATCGATCAGTTCCGCTTTCTTGACCACATCTGTATACCACTGGGCAAAATCTTCCTCCATGGAAGTGATTGCCTCTACTAACTTCTTGTCCTTTGCCATGATAAATCTCCTTACTCTTCTATCTAAACCTTTGGATTTATTTTATGATAAACCAAAAGGCTTGTCAATTTCAAACTCCAGTTTTCTATGCGTTTTCGGATGCCGGAACGCGATCTTAAAAGAGCACAGTGCAAGCTGTCCGCCCGACGGTGCAATGTTTTCTTTGAAGTTGTACTTTTTATCCCCAACGATCGGCATCCCTGCATGTGCAAGCTGCACCCGGATCTGATGGTGGCGTCCGGTATCAAGTTTGATACGCAAAACGGCATGTTTTCCATCCTGCTCGACCACCTCATAGGAAAGGCTGGCATGTTTTGCCTGCGGTGTTCCTCTTTCCACCACCTCGGAGGTATTTGTCTTTCCATTCTGTAAAAGTTCATCCTCTAAGGTTCCTTTTTTCTTTTCCGGCACGCCGTCCGTCATCGCATAATAATATTTGTCCGCCAGTTTTGTTTTGATCTGGCGGCTTAGATCTGCCGCTGCTTCTTTATTTTTTGCAAACACCATAATGCCTTCCACCGGCTGGTCTAACCGATGTACCACACCAATATAAGGAAGCTCCCCTTTGGATGCACGGTAATTTTTTAGCAGGCTCTCCATGTCCGCCTGCCCGATGCGTCTGGTCTGTGTCGCCACGCCTGCCGGTTTTTTACAGACGATAATGTCTTCATCTTCATAAATGATCGCTGGCTGCATACTGTTCCTCATTTCTACTGCTTGATCGGCATATTGTCCACGCAGCTTTTAAAATCATCTCTCCTTGCAGATTCTTCTCCCGGCAAAGGAGTAGCTCTCTTTCCACCGCTCTTAGAACATTCCTGGCACGCATCTGCCCCTGCAGATGCCTCTGTTCTTCCAAATCTGCACTGTTCCAGGTGTTCTCCGCTTGCAAGATACACGCCCTCTGTGCTTTCTTCTGCCATTACAACAACTGGTTTTTCGTAGTTACTCATTTGTGCTTCCTCGCTTATCCTATATTGATCGGGATATGAAAAATGTGCCCTGTTTTTCTGTCCTGTTATCTGAACCCGAACTTTTTTATTATATACCCTTTTTATACTCTATCTCAAGCTCTTCTGCAAGATATCCATCACTCATGCAATGCATGTCGGAAATGCAGCTTTTTCAAAGCATCTTCTGTCCGAAAGCAAATCTGCATATTCGGCTTTTCATAGCGAAGACGGTTAATCGCTTCTTTCTTATCAATCAAATGATCAAAATCTTCCGTTTCTGATCTGTACTTTCATCAAATTCATATTACTTCTTTGAAAACGATGTACTGGCAATAAGGCGCGGAAGCCATTTTCTGACTTCCGCGCCATTTTTCTTTTCTCTGATACATGCAAAATAAAAAACCTTTACAGTTTAAATGTATATCCTACACCCCAAATAGTCGGAGAATATTTGGGATAAAAACTAAAGTTTAAAGCGGTATCCTACACCCCAAATAGTCTCTATATACTGAGGTTTATTGGTATTCATCTCGATCTTCTCACGGATCTTTTTGATATGCACGGTCACAGTTGCGATATCACCGATCGATTCCATATCCCAGATCTCACGGAAGAGTTCTTCCTTCGTGAACACATGGTTCGGGTGCTCTGCTAAGAATGTTAAAAGGTCAAATTCCTTGGTCGTAAACTGTTTTTCTTCCCCGTTGACCCAGACACGTCTTGCTGTCTTGTCGATACGGATGCCGCGGATCTCAATCACGTCGTTCTCTACTGTGTTGCTTCCGATCAGGCGCTCATAGCGGGCAAGGTGTGCCTTTACCCTCGCGACAAGCTCACTCGGTGAGAACGGCTTTGTGATGTAATCGTCCGCGCCAAGTCCCAGTCCCCTGATCTTATCGATATCGTCTTTTTTGGCAGATACCATGAGGATCGGTGTATTTTTTTCCTCTCTGATCTGTTTGCAGATCTCAAAGCCGTCAATGCCCGGCAGCATCAGATCTAAAATGTACATATCAAAATCTTCGGAGAGCGCACGTTTTAATCCGACCACGCCGTCATTCTCAGTCTCCACCTCAAACCCGCTGAGTTCTAAATAATCTTTCTCCAGGTCTGCGATTGCAACCTCATCTTCAATAATCAAAACTTTACTCATTTGGTACCTCCTGATATTTACGAATTACAAAATACATGACCGTTCCGATGGACTCTTTGCTGGTCGCCCAGATCTTTCCACCATGGTCTTCTATGATCTTCTTTACAATGGACAGACCAATACCGCTGCCGCCGGTTGCCGAGTTGCGCGACGCATCCGCGCGGTAAAACCGGTCGAAAATATATGGCAGATCTCTTGCGGAAATACCTCTTCCGTTGTCCTCGATCTCCACCTGAATAAAGTCACCGACATCCTTGATGCGGATATTGATAAATCCCTGCTGTTTATCCAGATACTTGATGGAATTGCCGATAATATTGTGGATCACACGACGAAGCTGCTCCGGATCTGCTATGATCCTGTCTCTTATACACATCTCCGAGCCCACGAGACCCTAAGACATC
>ENA-OYDJ01000676-OYDJ01000676.1-human-gut-metagenome-genome-assembly--contig:-NODE-676-length-11185-cov-4.474753_pt1 | contig 11185 bp, 13 predicted proteins | sample MGYA00243465_ERZ652897 | MGnify/ENA primary metagenome ERZ652897 (study PRJEB26926, sample SAMN06164859) | human gut metagenome | biome: ENVO:00009003; feature: ENVO:2100002; material: ENVO:00002003...
CGAGATGTCTTAGGGTCTCGTGGGCTCGGAGATGTGTATAAGAGACAGCTCCTTAACCTGGCCAACTGTCCGATACAATGACTCGCGTGAGAAAAATACAAGTTCATAACGAACTCCAAGCTGTAACAGCACCAGTTTACCAGCCTCCATCGGCATGGCTATTTCCATATTTCCATTCGAGCAGAAATCAAGCACCTTACTTTTATATGTTTTCACTGTGACGTCCGTTTTTTCTGCCTGTTCAACTTCCTGAAGAACACGGATATCTATCTTATCGCCGATACGTATAATGTCTGAAACCTTCATATCCATTCCTCCTTAGTATTTCTGTTGCCAAAAATTTGAAAACATTCTGGCAAGCCCCAACCGTTTATCCGGTAATTTTTCTTCCTGTAAAATCAGATTTGAAGCCATAACTTCAAACGCTCTTGCCGACTTCGCCAACGGTGCATTCAACGAAACAGGTTTCTGCTGTCTTACCGAACGTTCGAGCATGTGATCCTGCGGGATCATTCCAAGATAATTTACAGAACCATCCAGAAACTGTTCTACCACAGAATTCAGTTTTTCATATACCTGCTGCCCTTCTTCACTGGATATCACCCGGTTTGACACAATCCGGATATCTGTCTGTTCGCGTGAAAATAAAGGATTATGATACAATGCTTTCAATAATGAATAGGAATCTGTCAAAGAACTCGGTTCCGGCGTCGTAACAACAAGTACTTCCGGACTTGCCATTACAAATTCCATAACCTGGTTTGAAATTCCTGCCCCTGTATCAATCAGGATCACATCTGCATACCGATCTAATTCAGCCAGACCGCGAACCAGATATCTGATCTGTTCATCCGCAAGCTGGTTCATACTCAAGATTCCTGCTCCGCCAGAGATAAACCCTATTCCCATAGGACCTTCTGTTATAATCTCCGTCATGCTTTTTCCCTGGAACAGAAAATCTCCCAGATTATAACGTGGAACTGCGCCAAACATAACTTCAACATTGGCAAGACCAAAATCAGCATCAAAAATCAGGACTTTTTTTCCCATTTTACTGATCTGCACAGCAAGATTTACTGCAACATTTGACTTTCCAACTCCGCCTTTTCCACTCGTCACGGTAATCACGCGTGCATCCAGTTTCCGGCTCTGATTTTTTACTTTAATTACATTTCTGAGATTTTGAGCCTGATCCATATCATTATCTGCCTCCCAGAAGTTGTTTTACTATTTTTTGTGTATTAAATTCCTCTATGTCATCCGGTACATTTTGTCCGTTTGTCATATAGGAAAGTGGTGCTCCCGAATACATCTTGATATTGTAAATATTACCATACGCTTCCGTTTCATCAAGCTTTGTAAATATCAGTTTATAATCGGCAATCTCCTTATAGCGGTCAGCAATTTCCAAAAGATCTTTATACTTGGTTGTTGCACTGACTACCAGATATACCTCTCTTTCATATGCTGCATCCAGACCTGCAAGCATTTTTTTCATATCATTGCACTGTTCATCATTCTTATGGGAAAAACCTGCCGTATCAACAAAAATAAGATCATACTCACTGACTCTTTCGATTGCGGCATTCATTTCCTCTGCTGAGTATATGATACTCATTGGTGCATCTAAAATATTTGCATACACACGAAGCTGTTCCGTAGCCGCAATACGATAAGTATCCGCCGTCAGGAACGCAATCTTCATTCCCATTTCCAGTTTGTACTTGGATGCAATCTTAGCAATCGTAGTTGTCTTTCCGACGCCCGTCGGGCCCACAAAGAAAATAATTCTTGGTTTTTTCCCGGAAACACAAATTGTATCCGGCTGTCCCAGTTTTAAGATCATTTTCTGATATACATTTGACAATATCGCATCCACACTGCTTCCACTGTGCATGACTTTCTCTGCTTCGTCTAAGATCTGGTTGACATATTTTTCATTCACTTCATTTTCCAGCAGCGTTCTGTAAAGCATCTTGATAAACTGCAGTCCCTCCGGATTTATAACCTGACGTTCTTTCTCTTCTTCCTTTACTTCCTTCTGTCTGCTTTCTTCTACGGACAGTTGTTTTTCCAGAATATTAGAAAGGTTTTCCAGTCTTTTCTCTAATCCGTCTTTTGCGTGCAGTTCCGGCGCATTTGTAAGATGTCCTGACAGGATGTCGGATGTTCTGTCATTTAAAAATTCTTTTGGACTGATATTTTCATCTGCTGCCAGATTCAATGTTTTTACAGTTTTTGCTGTCAGATCAGCAACCTGTCTCGGATCTACAAAATTCTCTTTTTCTTCTCTTGCAGCTGTAACCTCAAACACAGAACTCTTCCAGGCTTTAAACATACCTGTCGGTTTGATTTCCTTTACATTCATTACAACCGCGCCTTCGCCAAGCTCCTGTTTTGCTTTTTCGATTGCCTCTTCTTTTGTTTTTCCCTGATACTTATTTATGGTCATTTTACTTGTCACCGTCCCTGCTGATTATACCTACTGACTGTAATTCTACATTGGACTCAATTTCATTGTAGGAAACTACAATCAGATCCTTAAAATAATCTTCCGTTAATTTTTTAAAGTACATTCGAACAATTGGAGATGTAATCACAATTGGTGTTTTTCCCATGTTTTCGAGCTTTGTTACTTCATTCTGTACAGAATTCATAATAGCCTTTGTTGTTTCCGGATCAAGTGTAAGATATGCCCCCTGTTCTGTCTGCTTCACAGAAGCCATAATTTCCTGTTCCACCTTCGGATCAAGTGTAATAACACTGGTTGTCTCATTCGCCGGGAAATATTTGCTGGAAATGGCTCTCTTTAAACTCTGGCGCACGTACTCCGTCAGTACATCTGTATCTCTTGTTGTCGCTGCATGATCTGCAAGCGTTTCAAAAATCGTCAGGAGATCACGGATAGAAATCCCCTCATCCAGCAGGTTCTGTAACACCTTCTGAACCTCACCAAGTCCAAGCATCTTGGGAATCAGCTCGTCCACCAGTACCGGATTGCTCTCTTTCAGATTATTGACAAGATTCTGCACATCCTGTCTGGTAAGCAGTTCTGCGATATGTGACCGGATTACCTCTGTCAAATGAGTTGCAATAATTGATGGCGGATCAACAACCGTATATCCAAGGCTCTCCGCACGTTCACGCTGGCTTTCCGTAATCCAGATCGCCGGGAGATGGAATGACGGTTCAAATGTAGGGATACCTGTGATCTCTTCCTCCACATATCCCGGATTCATTGCCATATAGTGATCAAAAAGGATCTCTCCTTCTGTCACCTGCACCCCTTTGATCTTAATGATATACTGATTCGGATTTAACTGAATATTATCCCTCAAACGTATGATAGGTACTATAGTACCAAGTTCAAGAGCAATCTGCCTTCGTATCATAACAACACGATCCAGGAGATCTCCTCCCTGATTTACATCTGCTAACGGAATGATACCATATCCAAATTCAAGTTCTATCGGATCAACCTGAAGCAGCGACACCACATTCTCTGGTTTTCGTACCTCTTCTGCTTCCGTTTCCTCCGCATTGACCTCTTCTTCTATACTCTCAATACCGATATTTTTGTCGACCTGTCGTCCTGCAATAATAAAAGTTGCACCAAACGCAAGAAACAATAAGGTATTTAACGGTGTTGCAATTCCTAAAACCGCCAGCGTAGTACCTACAATATAAAGTACTTTGGGAATACCAAATAACTGACTGACAAGGATATTGGAAAAATCCGCTTCTTTCGACGCTTTTGTAACAAGAATACCGGTTGCAAGTGAAATCAGAAGGGACGGTATCTGGGAAGAAAGTCCATCACCAATCGTTAGCACACCGTAATGTTCGATTGCCTCCTGAAACGTCATTCCGCCCCGCAGTATACCCATAATGGTTCCACCCGCAAGGTTTACAAACGTGATAATAAGACCAGCTGCTGCATCTCCCTTTACATACTTGGTAGCACCATCCATGGAACCAAAGAACGCAGATTCTTCCTGAATCTTATTTCTCCGCTCCCTTGCCTGTTTTTCCGTGATCGCTCCGGTATTTAAATCCGCATCAATCGCCATCTGCTTACCAGGCATCGCATCAAGTGTAAATCTCGCCGTTACCTCAGCGACACGCTCGGAACCTTTATTGATAACAACAAACTGGATAATAACCAGAATAATGAATACGATGGCACCAACGATCAGATCTCCACCACCGACGAACTGTCCAAATGTCTGTACGACATTACCCGGATTACCGGTTGTTAAGATCAGTCGTGTTGAAGACACGTTCAGAGAAATTCGAAAGATTGTCGTAAACAAAAGTAAAGTCGGAAAAAAAGACATATCCAGTACTTCTTTTACAAACAATGTATTAAAAAGAACAATCAATGCGATTGAAATGTTCAGTGCCAGCATAACGTCGAGTAAATTGGAACTGATTGGCACTATAAAAAAGATGACTGCAGCCAGTAGATACAGTGCAACACCTATGTCAGCTTTCTTCATGACCTCTCCTCCCTGTTTCTCAGATTATATACCATAGCAAGAATTTCCGCTACTGCCTGATACAATTCCGGCGGTATTTCTGCCCCTATATCTACATTCGCATATAACATTCTTGCCAACGGTTTATTTTCAACAATTTCAATGTGGTTTTCCTTTGCTTTTTCACGAATTTTCTGTGCAAGATAATCTTCTCCTTTTGCAATAACGATCGGAGCTCTTGACACCTCGGCATCATATTTGATTGCAACTGCCAGGTGTGTCGGGTTCGTAATAACCACATCTGCCTTTGGTACATCCTGCATCATACGCCTTTGAGAAGCTTCTCTCATACGTTGTCTCTGTCTTCCTTTGATCTCAGGATTTCCCTCAGTATTTTTATACTCATCCTTTAATTCCTGCTTGGTCATCTTCATATCTTCATTGAAACGATGTTTCTGATAAACAAAATCTGCAATTCCGACCACCAGATAAACAAGGCTGATTTTAAAACCTGCATTAATGATAACATTCCCGCATAATACAACTGCCTGATTCAGCGGTATGTCATATAAAATAAAAATATCATTTGCCTCACCCTTTATGGATGTATAAGCAACATATATGATCAAACCTATTTTTAAAATAGATTTAAGCAGCTCAAATAATGAATCTTTTGAAAAAATACGTTTAAATCCATTGATCGGATTAAATTTATCCCCCTTAGGTTTTAACGGCTTAGCCGTGACTTTCCACCCTACCTGAAGGATACTGACAAGGGCTGTCACTGCAACACCAAACACAAAAAACGGGGCAACCATCTTGAACATTTCTATATACACATTATGTAAAAACGAAGTAATCTCCTTTGTAGATGATTCCATCGCATTAACACTTACAAAATCAGGCATCAGCTTATATACATAATAAAAAACTTCCAAAAAGCCATTGCCAATTAACGAAATAAAAACCTTCAACACGAGGAACAATACTATCAGATCAAATGCTGCGGTAAGTTCCTTACTCTTTGCAACCTTACCATCCTCTCGTGCTTCTCTTAACTTCTTTTCTGTTGCCGGCTCTGTTTTTTCCCCTCCGGGTCCATCTTTTGCGAACCACTGAAGGTCATATGCAAATAGTAATCTGTCTTTCCATTCCACCTTAGTACATTCCCTCTATAAATAAAACCATCATCTTTTTCATTTCGGTAAATATAAAACTGGCGATTCCAGGCAAAAGTGAAATTGTAAGAAATAAAACTCCAAAACCAACCAGTATTTTCATCTGCATACCAACTGCAAACATATTCATCTGTGGTGCAACCTTTGCCAGAATACCAAGAATACAGTTTAAAATCATCATACAGGCAAATATTGGAAGAAAGATCCTGAAACCTATTACAAACAGATCTGTCATATACTGTGTTATAGAACCCGCAAGTGAATCCCAGTTAAAGATCTGACCATTGATTGGGACTACGGTAAAAGAATCTACCACAGCCTGTAAAATCACATGATGCATATCTGTTGCAATCAAAAGAAGAAGTATAAAATAATTGTACAGGTTTCCGGTAATTGTTACCTGCGTATTCATTGTCGGGTCAAATTCAGTCACCATGGATAATCCAATATCCATATCAATAATATTTCCCGCAAATAAAATAATGGAATTACAAATGTTTGCAGCAAACCCTATCAGCAACCCTGTAATTCCTTCTTTTAACACTATTATCGCATACCCAATCAAACCTGTATACTCGATTGCTGTCTTATCAACAAAACCATACACCAGAAGTGCAACAAAAAAAGAAAAACCTATCTTTGCCTGCGAGGGCGCATTTTTTGTTCCAAAAAAAGGTGCAATATAGACAAAACAGGATATGCGAACCAATATTAATATCAGTATTTCAAAATTAGCCAATGAAAACGTATATTCTAACATAGATCGTCCTAACCGAGATACATACTAAAATTCGACCATAATGTCGTCACGAATTCTGTCAGATTTGTCAAAATCCATGATCCAAAAATCATAAGTCCGACAAATACTGCAATAATTTTAGGAACAAACGTCAGCGTCTGCTCCTGAATAGATGTAACCGTCTGGAAAATACTGACAATCAAACCAACAACCAGTGAAATGATCAACATTGGAGCCGAACAGATTATAATCGTATAAATTGCTTCTTTTGCTACATCAAGTACCTGTCCTTCTGTCATTTTGTTCTCACCTCTTTGCTATCTATATACATTTTAATCTGTATCTATAACAGAATGTACATTCTTTGAACATTCTGTTATCATCAATAAAATGTCTTTACTACGCTTCCTATTACAAGATTCCATCCATCCGCCAGTATAAACAGTAATATTTTAAACGGCAAAGAGATTGTTGTCGGTGGAAGCATCATCATACCCATCGACATAAGCACGGATGCAACTACCATATCAATTACAATAAACGGGATATATATAACAAATCCCATAATGAACGCCTGTCTCAGTTCTCCGATTATAAATGATGGAATCATAATTGTCATCGGAATCGCATCATATGCACTCTGCCCGGATTCCTCATATTCCTTTTCCAGTGCAGCACTGTCAATATCATAACTGTCACCAGCCATATCCACGAAAAGCTTGACATCCTTTCGCTGTACCTGTCCATACATAAACTGGCGAATCGGCACTTCCGCTTCTTTTAATGCCTCTTCTATGGTAATATCTCCATTATCCAGTGGCTGGATTGCATTCTCATTGATCTGCTGAAACGTCGGCCACATGATAAAAAATGTCAAAAACAATGCCAGTCCAATCAAAATCTGGTTTGGCGGTGCCGTCTGTGTTCCAATTGCCGTTCTTAAAAAATGAAGTACAATTACAATTCTGGTATACGATGTAAGCATAATCAAAAGCGATGGTGACACTGCAATAATTGTCAATAACAATAATGCACGTACTTCTGAAGCAACCCCCGCCTCATCATTATTTATCGAGATGGACAGACCACCTTTGCTGTCTGACTCACTACCTGAACCTGTGCTGGTATTCGCTGCTGTATTATCCAGCGAATCAATGCTGTCTGGATCCATGGAAGCTGCATAAACAGTCGTTCTGTTTTGTGAGGCAAACAACACTGCCACAAACACTGCTATTGCAAATATTAATGACAGTATACAATATGTCTTTTTTAATTTTGTCATAATTCCATCAATCCTGCTTTTTCGGAAAATGATCTTTCAGTCTACTAAATATCTCCTGAAAATTTTCCTGTGAATTTTTCATATCATCCGATGTCTGGACTGATAACTGATCTTCTGTAAGTTCCGCAATTTTTGTTACTTCATCCTTACCCACAGCGATTACAAAATACTGTTCTCCTGCCTTAACAAGCTGTAAAAATTTACCATTTGCAATCCGGATTGTTTCGAGAACCTTAAGATTTCCTTTGGACATTTGTATTTTTTGAAAACCACCTACCCACTTTGTCGTGAAGTAGGTAATAATCAAAACAAACACAAATATGATCAGTACTCCAATCAGCTGCATCAGACTTCGAAAAGAAGCGCTTAATAAAATCATACTAACCCACTACTTTTTTTACTGCCTCAAGTACACGCTCAGCCTGGAATGGCTTCACAATAAAATCCTTTGCTCCTGACTGAATTGCTTCAATAACCATAGCCTGCTGTCCCATTGCAGAACACATGATAACATTTGCATTTGCATCAATCTCTTTGATCTTCTTTAATGCCTGGATACCATCCATATCCGGCATAGTAATATCCATTAATACCAGATCCGGTTTTGCTTCAGGATATTTCTCCACTGCAATAGCACCATTTTCAGCCTCCGCTGCAATCTCATAACCATTCTTTGTAAGAATGTCCTTAATCATCATTCTCATAAATGCAGCATCATCACAAATCATAACCTTAGCCATAATTTTCTCTCCTATCTTTAACTCTTCTTTTTTGTTTTTTATTTTATAATTTCAGTAATTCGTATACCATAGCTTTCTTCTATTACTACTACCTCGCCTTTGGCTACGAATTTACCATTTACCAGAACATCAATCGGTTCTCCGGCAATCCTGTTTAATTCTATAATGGTTCCCGGTGTAAAATCAAGTATTTCTTTAATTGATTTGGAAGTTCTTCCAAGTTCTACCGTAACTTCAAGTGGTACATCCATAATCAAATCAATATTTTCCGGTTGAAAATTCCCCGGTACTGCTCCAGTAAATGCCTGGAATTGTGCCGGCTGTACATTTACCTGCTGTTGTCCATACATCTGCGACATCTCCTGACCCATCATTGATTGTCCCATCATCGGCTGACCCATCATTGGCTGCCCCATCATCGGCTGTCCCATCATTGGCTGCTGTGCTGCCATCTGAGGTTGTGGCTGCGGTGCAGGTGTCGGCTGAGCTGCCGGTGTACTCTGGGTGTTCTCTTTTTCACTCATTCCTGCAGTGGAATTACTGTCTTCTTCCATATTGCTTGTTACATTTGCACACATTTCTTTTGCAAAAGAAACAGGATATAACTGCATGATCTCACTATCAACAAGATCACCAATCTCTAACCGGAATGAAATTTTTACAAATTCACCTGCAAGGAACTCATCAATCTGACTCTCATCAATTGTCTGTTGCAAATCTATCAGATCTGCACTTGGCGGGCTGATATCAATTACCTTGTCCAGCATGGAAGACAATGATGTTGCTGCCGAGCCCATCATCTGGTTCATTGCCTCGCTGATTGCACTCAGGTGAAGTTCTCCAAGTTCTCCATCCGTATTTGTTCCATCACCGCCCATCATCAGGTCCGTGATAACTTTTACATCATGTTCCTTTAACACAAGGATATTGCTTCCATCTAATCCCACGGTATACGCAATTCGTATAAATACACATGGCTTTTCATATGCGTCACATATATCACTCCAGTTTGCAAACGCAACCACTGGGGTGGAAATCTCAACCTTACGGTTTACCAGTGAAAACAGTGTAGTTGCCGCTGTTCCCATACTGATATTCGAGATCTCACCGATCGCATCTTTTTCCTGTTCTGTCAATGTATTTTCCGGATTTTCATCTGTACCTGAAGGATTGTTCAGTAAAGCATTGATTTCTTCCTGTGACATCGTTCCATCCATCTTACTGCTCCTCCCTAATCACTGATGTAATTCTTACTGCATAGTCATCACCGGTTTCTCCCGGCAGAGCAGTAAATTTTTTTATACTTCCAACAAAGACACTCAGTTCCTGATCAACCTTCGTATCCAGCCGGATAATATCTCCTACCTGCAGTCCCAAAAAATCATTTACTGAAATGGAACTGTTACCAAGTACAGCTTTGATCGGCATTGGTGCTTTTGAAATAAGTGCCTCGATCGTTTCTGTATACTGTTGTTCATCTTTTTCCTGCAGACTCGAATACCAGTATTTGGTATTCAGTTTGTCCATAATACTCTCTAAAGTCAGATATGGAAGGCATACATTCAGTAATCCCTCCACATCGCCAATCTTAACATTGAGCGTTACCAGAGCTATCATCTCCGTCGGCGATATAATCTGTGCGAACTGCGAATTCGTCTCAATACGCTCTAACCGGGGTTCTAACTCACATACATTCTCCCACGGCTCCACTAAAAGATCTACTGCCACATTAAATATCCGCTCAATGATCAGCAATTCTATCTCCGAGAAATCCCTCGGTTTATCCAGAGGCACTCCCTTTCCACCTAACATTCTGTCTACTACAACATATCCAAGATTTTGTGCCATCTCAATGACAATGCTTCCATTCAATGGAGATGCATTTACAATTCCAAGTAATACAGGATTCGATAACGCATTTGAAAATTCTGAATATGTAACTGCTTCTGAGTTCATCACCTCAACCTGAACATTTTTCCGTAAATAAACAGGAAGATTGGTTGACAAGAGTCTTCCGTAATGTTCAAAGATAATCTCCAGCGTTCGCAGATGTTCCTTTGAAAACTTTGCAGGACGGGCAAAATCATAATTTTTGACCTGTTTTTTATCTTCATCTTTCATTTCATCTACATCAAGTTCACCACTGCTTAACGCTTTGAGCAAACTATCTATCTCATTTTGAGATAAGACTTCACCCATTCTTTCTCACCACCTAACACAATATTTGGGTCTATTCCGTCTGAACGCTTGAGAAGTTTACACCAACGATGAAGTCTGAACCTCCAAACATATCCTGTAATGTTTTCAATATATCATCTTTTACATTCTGATAGCCATTTGCATTAAACTCATCCAATGTATATCCATTTACAATGGTATTAATCTCGCTCTGAATGATCGTCACTTTTGCAGCAAGTCCTTCGGATCCACCATAGGTTTTGTATCCGTCACTCTTTGTATTCAAAGATAAACTGACTGAAAATACAGCATAGTGCTGTTTGCCATCTTCGCCCTGTTTTAAGTTCACGGTAAATCCATCGGTGATCGCATAAGTCTCAACATCTTCAATCGGCACCTCCGGTGTAGCCGGCGTATTTTCTCCACTCTGAAGTTCCAGATTAATAGCAGAGCATACCTGATCGATCAGCTGATTCGATTTTTTTGTCTGCGGAATAATCGTGAACACAAGAATTGCAGTTAAAATAAGATTTGCTAAAACCCTGTCTCTTATACACATCTCCGAGCCCACGAGACCCTAAGACATCTCG
>ENA-OYDJ01000678-OYDJ01000678.1-human-gut-metagenome-genome-assembly--contig:-NODE-678-length-11176-cov-5.520906_pt1 | contig 11176 bp, 5 predicted proteins | sample MGYA00243465_ERZ652897 | MGnify/ENA primary metagenome ERZ652897 (study PRJEB26926, sample SAMN06164859) | human gut metagenome | biome: ENVO:00009003; feature: ENVO:2100002; material: ENVO:00002003...
TCTTAGGGTCTCGTGGGCTCGGAGATGTGTATAAGAGACAGGTATCGGCTTGATAGGTCAGGTAGTCGGGACGGAAATAATAACAACCCACATTACGCAGCAGGGTACTGATACGGGTACGCTCCCCATCCAGATCAGCCACATTGAATTGTTCTCCCGGACTGATAAGGGAACGTCGGCGCCCCAGCTCCATAATGCGAGTGGTACGTTGGTTGAAACCACGATAGTACACCGTATCTATAAAGTAGGGATTACGCATGTTCACCGTATATTGCAACTTTGCCTTCAGCGAGTCCTTCGGGTCGACAAATGTCTTGTAGCTGACGCTTCCGTTGAAATAGCCGTAATCGCGCAGCAAGTTAACCGCCGCCTTCTGACGTATATCGGGATTCACCGTAGACAGAAGCACCGGAGTGGCGGCAAATTTATTGAATATCCACTTTCCGAGTCCCTTCTCATACTTCTGGAAACCATTGTAAATCCACAGTCCGAAAGGAAAGGGATAGCGGATAGTAGAGCTCCCCAGCAACGAATTGTTCGGTGCCGTAGCAAGGGCGGCTTCCACCTCTTCCATGGCAATCTCGCCAACAGACGTTTCACTGCGGTTCAATACAATCATCGGCTTTTGTCCGGTATAGAGTATCTCCCCCTCGGGCAAGTGCTTCGTGGTGGAGCAACCTGCCAGAAATATCAATCCTGCAATATATAATATCAGTCGTTTCATATCACATTCCTACTTTTTCATATCGCTGTTTTCAGCCTCCGGTTTTATCTTTTTCTTCCTGAAGATGAAGAGTTCACCCAACCGGTCCATCTTCCGGCGCAGCACAAGGCCAACACCCGTTTCGGTTATCTCACCGTCGAGTATGCTTTCGTAGTTCTTATTATGGAATACACGGACATATCGGGTACCCGACGCATCAAGACGGTATTCCAGCGATATATTGTCAATGAATGATTCCGCATCGTTCGTCGCATTGGCCCCGGTGGATACTTTTCCACCGATGACTATCTGTACGCGATCGTTGAAGAAACGCTGGGAATAACGGAAACTGAAGTCTTTCTGCGTGTCGCCCGTTTCAGTAGAGGTACGGTCTTCCACACCTACACTGATATTGGCACCTTTTATACCTCCCGCCAAGGAGTTTATCTGGCTCTGAAGCACTGAGTTCAAGGCGGCTCCCATTGACAAACCTCCTCCTTTGGCGCCGCTATTCAAGTAAATACCCGTAGCAAGCATCGCAATAGCCTGCTTACTACGCTCTTCTGCCCCCATTGCCTGCAGCTCATTCTCTACTGTGCCATCTTCGGGCGCCGAAATATCGAATATAAGATCGGGAGCGTCAAGCCTGTTCTTGATGGAAATGGAAACATCGAAGTTCACCATGCGCGAACCGTCCCCGTCACCGTCGGCCACAGAAGCACGCATACGTTCCGTAGCCTTTAGGCTTAGCGTAGGATTCATAATATTCCCTCGCCAATCCACATAACTGCCGGGATTGAACTGAAACTCCTTCAAGGGGATGATAGGCAGCGAATATTTCATGACGCCACCCGAAAGGGTATAGCGTCCGGTAAGGCTCATATCCCCTTGGGGAGTATACTGCATATTCAAATCACCGCCACCTTCCAGTTCGATGTATTTGCTGCGGTCGGGACTCAAGTCGGCACGAAGACGGACAGCATCGTCAATATGGACGGACATATACATTTCCAATCCTCCCAACGACATGGCAGGAACTTCATCCGCCTTTACCGACGTCGTATCGGTGAATGAGGTAAAGGTAACCAGCCCACTGAGACGGTCTTCCACCGTTAAAGGGGAATCGGTCAACACGTAGGTTACGTTGGTATTGCCCAGCAGATTCATGTTTCCACGCATCGTGAGCCCGTCAAGCGGTCCCTTCACCGTGGCATGCAAGTCAACGAACACCTTTCCATATACCAGACTTTCGCGGGTACGCGGTGCATCCAGCAACGTATAGTTCTCTGCCAGCAGATTGAGGTTGGCAGTAGGACGCTCCATATTCCGGAAATCAACCTTACCGTCAATCGTAAACGGATTCTTGCTGGTGGTATAAATGGCAAACTTATCGAATATCAACTGATTGTCCTTTATCTGTACCGGACGGTTGTCGAACCAGTAACGTGCTCCCGCCTGGCGTGCATAGACAGACACACTGTCCAAAACAATATCACCATGCATTTGAGGCTTGTCCAGCGAACCATAAATATAAAGCCCTCCATCAATATCTCCGGTAAAGGCCACCATTTGGTCAGGGATGAATGCATTGGCCATCTTCAATGGGAAATGCTCGAAACGAGTGGACACTTCCAGAGTATCCTTTCCGTTTTTCTGCGTCAAGATACCGTCGGCGGTCATCACTTCTTCGTTATCATGTGTAAAATAGGTATTCAAATAGTGCGTATTCTTGTCGCCCGGCAACCAGGTAGCCCCCAGACCTATATCTCCAACCGGTTGGCGTTCGTAGGTCAGTTTCTCTACATTGGCTTCGGCGGACACCTGCAGGGAAGTGGCAGTCTGTATATAATTTGCTTCGGCGGAGAACAATCCCGTAAGCCGAGGCATATAAGGAAGTACCTCCGTAAGTTCATCCAGGCGCAATCGGCTCAGTTCTACGTTTATATTCTGCAAGGAAAGGGTATCATTCTTGTCGGATTGCATACGGAAACACAGACCATCGTCGCTGTCCATATCAATATTGGCATAGACGCGCATATTCTTATGCAGATAAATCCAGTTACTATTGTCCGCAAAGTGGAATTTACGGAAAGCGATAATCGGCTCGGCAGGAATAAGGTTCAGCAGCACACCATCACCGCGACCATGTCCTTCGGTCAACGGACGGGCGTTAATACCGAACAGCACACCAGTCTGCCCTTTTCCATCCACATAATCCACAGTCAGCTCCGCATCTTCATTACGGACTTCACCCGTCAGTGTACTGCGGAACACAAACTGCGGGTTCTTGGGACCGTTTATGACACCACCTTGCAACTTCATGCGGGCAGTATCCTGCTTCACTGTAAAAAATATCGTATCGAGCTGCAAGGAGTCCATGCGCAATCCGTGAACAGCTGTACGTCCATTGATGCCGACTTGCGGAGTAAATCCGAAGCTCAGTTTGAAATCATTATAGGAAATACCCTTTGCAGCCAGGAAATAGCTGACGGGATTCTGGTTACCGGCTTCCAGATACATGCCGGCTGAAGGAAGGACTTGTCGCAAAGCGGCATGGTCCAAACGCCGTTCATCAATCTGCTTTGTCAGGATAGAGACAAATTTATCCGACTGTTCCATCAACTTCTTCAACGTGCTGTGAGCGCGGAAACGCAGATTCAAGTCACCGGCATCAAGCCTCAACTCGAGAGAATCATGACGTGCCTCCGCTCCCATTGTAAAGGCAAATGGGTGTTTCAACGGTCGGGGCACCAACCCCAGCTTATGCAGATTCACCTCTTCCACATTCAAATCCAAAGCGCCATCCAGATAGCTGCGGTCAAGACGCATATCTGCATTTCCCTGCATCTTGAGAAGAACATTATCGCTGGCAAGACGGACAGTAGCAACGGATGACTTGAGTCCGGCATGCACATCCACACCGGAAATGTCCCAATGGCCATACTGTAGTTTTTCCAAGGAGGCATTCAAAGCAGCCACAGTCTTTCGTGATGCCACATCCACCCCTTGTCCCTTAGCGGACATCTTTACCGTAAGAGTATAAATAGAGTCCTTGGGCAGGAAGTGATGCACCTGCAAGTTGTTGATGGCAAGGTCGGCATGGTAGGCTTCCGTAGCAAGATTATAGGCGGCATCCAGATTCAAGGCGCCTTCCTTCTCCTGCAGTTTCAGGGCGGCAGTGCACTGCGCCCCCTCCATACCGACACGTGCCGCAAGGTGCATACTGTCCGGCACGATGACGGAGCCATCGGGAGCAATGTCAGCTAGTCCGGTCAGGAAGTTCAAGTTCTGCGTATGCATCTCGAAGTCCATGTTTCCATTGCGTTTCACACTGTCGGTCAGGTTCCAGAATTCTCCTCCCCCACTCAACGAAAAGGCTCCGGGCAGCTCAGCCGTAAAACGGGAAATCTGCATCTGCTTCAGGTTTCCTTCCGTACCGGCATGAATCACCAACGAACGGAACGGATAGGCTTCCTTGAAAGTTTCCGGCAGGCCACCGGCAAAAAGCAGTACATCCTGTTTGCCGATACGGGCATTGAAACGGGCTGTCAAACGGCCGGTGGTAGGTATATTTATCAGTTCCCAGTAAGTCTGTGCCGTAAGATTCATCTCACTATGAGGTGTCAGCAACTTCAAAGAAGGGATACGGATAACGGTAGAGTCGGCAAACAACCGCCCGGTCAGGGAAGTTACACTCAAACCGGAACGCTCATACATGGAAAATTCCCGGATAACGGCATTCATATCTCTACCGTAGTACATCACAGAATCAATGCCCATACGAATGTCGTGAAGAGCAATGTGCGAGGGGTCGAAACCTATCGCACTCCCCGGGCCGCCGGTATCATAATTGACAGAAGTTCCAGTCAGCAGGAATTTTCTCCAGCCATAGAACTGGTGTTTCAGGTCGGCAGCAGCGTCCGCAATCTCAGCATTTCCGATATGGGCTTTCAGCCCCATGGAGTCCAATGGCATCTGTAAATCGACCGAGACGTTCTTCAACTTCAGGGTATGGAGTGTGACTTTCCAGTTTAACGCAGTGTCAGTAGTGTCCTTGGGAGTCTCAGTGGTATCTGCAAGCATTACCTGCACATGGGTATCGCTCAATTCTATATTATTGAGAATAGCATCTTCTTTTGTAAGGTCTATGCCATGGCTTTCGAAAAAGAAATGCCCCAGTACCCCTTTGATGCACATACCTTCCATTAAATTGGAAGAGTTAACAGCAACTTGTTTCAGGGTAATGTCATCCACCTCCACTTTCCCTTTGAGTAAAGGCCATGCCTGCACCCGCACGTTCAAACTTCCAAGATTCAGCAAAGTATCGGGATGCTGCACCTCAACAGCACTGTCGGCAGGCTGTACCACCAATACACCGCGAACCAACAAATTCAAAGGAAAGCGAAGGTCAATCCGCTCCACAGATATGTCCATACCCGTAGCATCTGATGCAATTGCTGTAGCCTGCTTCCGTATCAAATTCTGTACGGGAGGCACATAGAGCAGTATCATCAATATTATAAACAGTATAATAGGAGTAAGCAGCACCCACAGTGCTATTCTCAACCATTTTCTTCTCATCGGAACGTCAATCTTTCATCGTATTTAAAAGTCCTACAAAGTAAACAATTTCTTTCGACATTTGGTTCCCGATAGAGAAAAATCATGTATTCTTCTCTGTTCCCCCATTACGGAAAAGCTGTTGCCTGAGTAATGACATCCTCTATCAAAACGAGGGCGGCAAGGGCGTGCTCTTTCAACTCTCCGGTAAAAGGCACTCCATGCGAAGTTTCCAACAGTTTCAGCAATGCAACCAGTTCCGTAGCTCCAATCAACGTAAAGAGGGGAATCATTTTGTGGGAGACAGCAGCCATCTCGTCCACATCCTCATTCTCCACAGCCTTCTGCAAACGCTCCGCATTGAGACGGGTTTCAGCCACAAAACTTTCCAGAATGGACTTTGCGGCCTCGGGGTCATCGACCGAAAAAACGGTGAGCGAAGAGAATTTATACCCCGGGCAAGCCGAAGTTTCCGAAACTTCCGTAACCTCCTTCCCTTTGTCCTCCACATTCAATTCATGCAGCAATTCACTGACGGTAAACGGCTTATGCAGGCATCCGGCAAAGCCATGCGCCGTAAATTCCTCACGCTGCATGTCACTGCGAGCAGTGACAGCAATCACCGGAACAGACTGTGCCTGCGGTATGTTCGAAGCACGCAGCAGTTTCAGTAAATCAAAACCATTAATAGCAGGCATCTGCACATCAGTAAGCAGAACATCAAAGGTTGCAGTGCGCAAGGCATCCAGCAATTCATCCAGTTGTAAACAAGAAACAGAATTTATACCACTCTGCTGAAGCATGGCGGCAGTAAGGGTAAGTTGAATACGGTCATCATCGATAAGGAGGACATTCTTCAATGAAGAACAAGGAACGGAGAATGAAGAATTGCCCTCCGGCGTGACAACACAGCCCAATTCTTCATCCTTCATTCTACGCCTTTCGCTCCTTACGGGATAGATAGGAATATATATCGTGAAAGTGCTTCCCTTACCTGGTACACTGTCTACATCAATCGTACCTTCAAGTAACTGTACCAACATACGGACGATGGAAAGTCCGAGTCCGAACCCTTCTTTACCCTGAGCACCCGGTAATCGGGTGAATTCCTGGAAGATACGCTCACGGTCAGCAGGCTCCATACCTCTACCCGTATCAGCAATGGCAACTACCAGTCGACGGTCCTCGTAACGGGCAGTCATGGTAATACCGCCTTGGTCCGTAAACTTCACGGCATTGGACAGCAAATTGTTGATAATCTGACGCAGACGCAAGGGGTCACAAATATAGGTACCGTCCAGCTCCGGGGCAATGTCGCAATGAAGCGCCAGCCCTTTGGCAGCCGTAAGCGGTTCAAAACTTACGTGTATCTCTTCAAGCAGGCGGGAAGGATGAAAAGTGACCCGGTTGACTTCAGCCTTGTTCAAATCAAGACGATGGAAGTCGAGCAAATCAACGACCAGCTTCAGCAGATGCTCCGATGAGGTTTTCATATTGTCCAGATAGAACCGCTGGCGCTCATCCACCGTCAGACGGGAAAGCAAATCGGCATAGCCCATGATAGAACCGAGCGGGGCTTTGAAATCATGGGTAATGGCAAGCATCAGTTTTTCACGGACAGCAAGTAAATCTTCGGCACGACGGCGGGCCTCTTCCAACTCACGGCGGTAACGGTTGCTTCGAGTTATGTCGCGACCGATGATAATAAGGAAAAAAACGGAAAGCAATACCGCACCTACGGCAATGCCACTGATAATCTTGGCCGAACGGCGTCGGACCGCCTGTTGATACTCGGCTTCCGTCCGTGCACGCAGCAGAGTTTCCGTCTCATAATCTTTCAGCAAACTGTCAATACGAGCGGTCAGCATATGGTCCAAGCGTTGCAGATAGCGTTTACGTCGTTGTATAACAGTGTTTACAGCTTTTTTCTGCTGGGCCACAGCACGCAGTTTCTCATGCAAAGAATCGGCCGGATTATAAGGTTCAATCACCGTATCCGTCGCAAATTCGAGGGAGGTCTTCACCTGGATAGCCGTATCTTTCTTTGGGGGGACAAACACTTCACCCAAACGACGGAAAAAACCCTTCTTCCGAGGGCGTGTCACGACGGTATCCCGATGTGTAATGATACGGTGCTGCACACGTTGCTGGGTCACTACTGAGTCCTGCTGGGCAATTATCTGCTCAATGTCACTGGTGGATACCATGCTGTCATTCGCCTCACTCAGCGTACGCAGCATTCTTATCGTATTGGTATCCTTCTCGCGTATCAAAGCTAGTACGCTGTCTGTCCATTGTACATCGCGGTCATCGGTAAGAATAAGGTTCTCCATCTCCCGGTGTACGAAGAACAAGGAAAAAAACAATACCGCCAGCAACAAAGTGTAGCCTACGGCAATCTTTACTTTGGAGACACTGTTCATATTATCAAATCCTTTCCCTGGTCTGTCTACGGAATCTCAGCCACAGCATCACCCCTGCACTGGTCAGTCCAAACGGGAAAGCCATCCAGACCCCCGTCAGTCCCCAGCCGAAGATGAAACCGCAGAGGTACCCTACGGGCAAAGATATAACAAAATAGGATATAAATGCAATAATCATCATCGGTTTCACATCCGAGATACCACGCAGGGCATTGGCAAAATTAATCTGCAATCCGTCACCGAACTGGTAAATCAGGAACGGAAAGAAGAGAGCGGCTACCATACCGGACACTTCCATATTATCTGTAAACCATCCTCCGACCTGACCGCGAAGTGCAAAGACAATACTCAACAGCACCACTTCCATGCATAAGATGACGTGAAGGCCAGCATACGCCGAACGGCGCACATTCTGCCCGTCGCCCTGCCCCTTAAAGTTACTGACACGCACAGCAACTGCAGCACCCATGCCATAATACATCATGAAGGTGAACTGAGAGACAGTGAGCATTATCTGATGTGATGCCAGAGCAAGTGTCCCCAGCCACCCCACCATGACAACACTGAGGCTGAAGGAAGCGGTCTCCATTCCCATCTGCATACCGACAGGCCAGCCCAAAGCATTGAGTTTCCTGAACATCGGTGTCGACCATCCCAGCCTCATAAATCCGAGTCTATAACGGATAAAACGGCGACTACGAAGCACAATCACCGCAAAGACCACGACCATCACAATGCGAGAGAACAAGGTACTTACACCCGCGCCAAGCAATCCCATCTCCGGGAAACCCAATTTTCCATTGATCAGAATATAGTTTCCTACGATGTTAAGCGCATTCCCTCCAAGCAGAATCCACATAGCCGTCTTGGTGTCGGTGATGCCATCCGTAAACTGTTTAAAGCCGTTGAACAACATGACAAAAACCAGTGAAGCAAGCAGCACTAGATAATAAGGCTTAATCAGAGGCAGTAATTCTTCGGGCTGCCCCAGCCGTTCCACATTGAAATACAGAACAGCCATGACAAGAGTCAGCAATAAAGCTACCAGCACATTGGCCACCAGACTGCACCGTAACGCTTGTCCGGCTTCGGCAAAACGGCGGTTACCGTAGAAGCCTCCCACAACCGGGGTCAGCCCGTAGCTGAACCCCGTACTGAAAATAATACAGAGAGTAAACAGATTGTTTACGAAAGAAGCGGCACCCAGCTCTTCCGTGCTATGATGCCCAATCATCAGCGTATCGGCAAACCCCAGCACAATGACTCCCAACTGCCCCACCACAATGGGTAGTCCCAGGAGAAGCAATGCTTTGTAGTGTTGCTTATACGTATCAAATAAATTTCTCATACTAAAGGTTTTCTTTTTGGTAATAAAGCACAATCCCATTTTCATCGCGGAAGGTCTGTTGGGCTACCCTATGAAGCTGTTCTGCCGTCACAGAGCGGTAATTGTCCACTTCACGGTCTATGTCTTCCGCCTGCCCGGTCAGTTCAAACCAGGCAAGGTTCGTGGCAACATTCAGATAATTGATGTTGCCGAATATCTGTGTAGACTCAAACTTGTTCTTTACTTTCTCCAATTCCTGCTCTCCAACAAACCCGGATTTCAACTCTTCCAACTCTTTCCGGACAGCAGCCTCGGCTTGCTCCAAAGATACGCCAGCAGATGGCTTTCCACTGATATGCAGCAGTCCGGCATCCCGTGTACCGGAGATATAGGCATCGAGACTGGAAAAGAGCTTTTGCTCCTGCACCAGCCTGCGGGTCAAGCGACTGGAACGTCCATTGCTCAGAATATCCGACAGAATATCGAAGGCATAATAATCGGCATCTTCACGACTGCACATGTGATAAGCCATGAACAAAGCATCCAGAGGAACATTCCGTTCCACCGTCTGCCGGCGTTCCGCCGTCTGTACAACTTCTTGCGGTAATTGTCTTACAGGCACATTCCTACGGGGAATAGGAGCAAACCATTTTTCAGTCAGCCTAATCGTTTCTTCCCACGAAATATTTCCGGTAACGGCCAGAACTGCATTATTAGGTGCATAAAAACGGAAAAAGAATTCCTTTACCTCATCCAGCGTGGCATTGGCAATGTGAGAGAGGTCTTTCCCGATAGTAGGCCAGCGATAAGGATGCGTTTGATAAGCCAAAGGACGAAGCAGATGCCCCACATCACCATACGGCTGGTTCAGACAACGTTGCTTGAACTCCTCCATCACCACTGCACGCTGCACCTCAAGACTTTGCTCACTGAATGCCAGTTCCAGCATACGGTCGGACTCCAGCCAGAAGCCGATTTCCACATTCGATTTTGGAACCGTCAGGTAGTAATTGGTAATATCATTATTGGTCCATGCATTATTCTCCCCACCTGCCAGTTGCAAAGGAGCGTCATAATCAGGAATATGCACCGAACCTCCAAACATCAGATGCTCAAACAAATGGGCAAAGCCCGTATGCTCGGGATGCTCGTCACGGGCACCTACGTCATAAACAATATTCAAGGCAACCATCTGCGTGCTGGTATCTTCATTGTGCACCAACCGCAGACCGTTGTCAAATATCTTTTTGTTTATCTTCATAAAATAGAATGACAGAATCTATCATCAATCTATCACTGTCACTTTTTTAATAACCACATCCTCTTCAGGACGGTCGTTACGATCAGTCTTGACCTTCTGTATTTTATCAACTATATCCATACCTTCCAGCACTTCACCGAATACGGTATATGCACCGTCCAAATGCGGAGTACCACCCATGGTAGTATAAGCCTTCACCTGCTCGGGAGTAAACTTGAACTCCGGTTCCTTGGCAACCTGAGCCTCTGCCTGCGCAATCAAAGAATCTTGCAAATCCATCAGACCGTCCTGGTCATTATTCTTACGCATCTTGTAGATTTCCTTCATATGCTTCTGGGCCAATGCATTGAAAGCATTGTTCAGGCGCATCTGATTCATCTGCTGTTCCATCCCCAGCAAGGTAGAGTCATTATACACTTTTCCAGTCACAATGTAGAACTGGCAGCCGGATGATGCCTTGTCGGGATTCACCTCATCACCCTGGCGTGCAGCCGACAAAGCACCTTTTTTGTGAAAATACTTCGGATAAACAAATTCGGCAGGAACAGTATAACCTACGTCGCCTGCCCCCAGCATCTTGCCTTTTGGAGCCTTTTTCGATTCCGGGTCACCTGCTTGTATCATAAAGTCCTTGATGACACGGTGGAACAGCGTACCTTCATACGTGCCGTCTTTCACCAGCTTAATAAAGTTATCACGATGTTTCGGGGTTTCATTATACAGTTTCACGGTGATGTCACCCGCACTTGTTTCAATCTTCAGCTTCGTTTCTTTTTCCATATTTTCCTCTTTCTTTTGTCCCGGCTTGCAAGCAGTCAAACCGCAAACCAGTATAGTTAATAATACAATTAGATCTGTCTCTTATACACATCTCCGAGCCCACGAGACCCTAAGACATCTCG
>ENA-OYDJ01000688-OYDJ01000688.1-human-gut-metagenome-genome-assembly--contig:-NODE-688-length-11124-cov-6.078869_pt1 | contig 11124 bp, 10 predicted proteins | sample MGYA00243465_ERZ652897 | MGnify/ENA primary metagenome ERZ652897 (study PRJEB26926, sample SAMN06164859) | human gut metagenome | biome: ENVO:00009003; feature: ENVO:2100002; material: ENVO:00002003...
TACAAGGACACTGCAAAGGAATATGTGCTCTCCGATGTTTCTTTCCATATCAAACCGGGGCAGACGGTCGGCATCATCGGTCAGACCGGTTCGTCAAAGACTACACTGGTGCAGCTTATCCCAAGGCTTTACGATGTGACAAAGGGCGAGGTAAAGATCGACGGAATCAATGTAAAAGAGTATCCGGTCAGACATCTTCGGGACGCAGTTGCGATGGTACTGCAGAAAAATACGCTGTTTTCCGGTTCCCTGATCGATAACCTCCGCTGGGGAAATGAAAAAGCCACATTGGATGAGATTAAAGAAGCATGTCAGATTGCCTGTGTGGATGAGTTTGTGGACCGGCTTGCGGATGGTTATGATACCGAGATGGGGCAGGAGGGAGTCAATGTGTCCGGCGGGCAGAAACAGAGGATCTGCATTGCCAGAGCCATTTTGAAAAAGCCGAAAGTACTGATCTTAGATGACTCCACAAGCGCGGTGGACACCGCGACGGAGGCGAAGATACGAAGCGGGCTTGCAGAAAAACTGCCGGATATGACAAAGATCATCATTGCGCAGAGGATATCGTCTGTCCGCCATGCTGACCAGATCATTATCATGGACAGGGGGCATGTGGAGGCAATCGGCACACATGAGAGTCTGCTCCGTGACAATCAGATCTATCAGGAAATCTATGCATCACAGAAGGAAGGAGCTGATCTTTAATGGCAAAGTATGTGGGATATAAAAGACCAAAAGATACGAAAAAGACCATGAAGCACTTCCTGACTTATCTCGGTCATTACAAGTGGGCATTTTTCCTTGTGGCAATTCTTGTATTTATCAGTGCGGGGGCAGGAATCTGCGGCACATATCTGATCAAACCGCTTGTCAACAATTTCATTGTGCCGGGAAATATGAAGGGACTTCTTTTGGCAGTCATCGGCATGGGTGTGATGTACCTGTGCGGTGCGCTCGCAACGCTCGGCTATAACCGGCTGATGGTGCACACCTCGCAGAAAGTCGTGAGCGAAATCCGCATGGATCTGTTCCGGCACACACAGAAACTCCCACTGAAATATTTTGACGACAACACGCGCGGCGAGATCATGAGCCATTTTACCAACGATGTCGACACGGTGCAGGAGGCGATGAACAACAGTTTTGCTATGATCATCCAGAGTTTTCTGACATTGTTTGGAACGATCACAATGATGATGGTGCTCAGCGTAAAACTGACCATGCTCGTGGTGGTATTTTTAGTCATTACCTTTTTGTTCATGCAGTACAATGGAAAATGCAGCAAAAAATATTATCACAGACAGCAGCAGGAACTCGGAAACATCAACGGTTTTGTGCAGGAGATGATGGCAGGACAGAAGGTGGAGAAAGTTTTCAACCATGAAAAGGAAAACTTTAAAGAGTTCTGTGAAATGAATGAGCGGTTTCGCAGGGAGTCTACAAATGCACTGGCACATTCAGGTATGCTCGTGCCGGTGATCGTGGCGCTTTCCTATTTTAACTATGCGCTCTCAGCATGTGTCGGCGGCATGTTTGTGATCCGCGGGCTCATGGATTTGGGAAGCCTGTCGGCTTATCTTGTATATGTGAGACAGAGTGCGATGCCGTTAAATCAGTTTACACAGCAGGTCAATTTTCTGTTGTCGGCGCTCTCAGGTGCAGAGCGTATTTTTGACATGATGGACGAGACGGAGGAGATTGACGAGGGAAAAGTGACACTCTGCAATGTCTGCAAAAATGCGGATGGCACACTGACAGAATGCGCGGAAATTACAGGATTGTATGCGTGGAAACTGTCATCAGGAGAACTGGTACTGTTAAAGGGAGATGTGCGTTTCCATGATGTCGTATTCGGCTATGTGTCGGAGAAAACGGTGCTGAATGGAATATCATTGTTTGCAAAGCCGGGACAGAAGATCGCTTTTGTCGGATCAACGGGTGCCGGAAAGACGACGATCGTAAACCTCATCAACCGGTTTTATGATATTCAGGCGGGACAGATCACATATGATGGGATCGACGTCAAAGATATTCGAAAAGATGACCTGCGGCGTTCCCTTGCCATGGTCATACAGGATACACATTTGTTTACCGGGACGATCGCAGACAATATCCGTTACGGGAAACTGGATGCGACGGATGAGGAGATCCGGGAGGCGGCGAAGATCGCCAATGCGGATTCCTTTATCAGCCGTCTGCCGCAGGGGTATGACACGATGCTTTACGGAGATGGGAGCAACTTATCTCAGGGACAGCAGCAGCTCATCGCGATCGCAAGAGCGGCGATCGCAAAACCTCCGGTACTGATCTTAGACGAGGCGACAAGTTCGATCGACACAAGGACGGAGCGTTTGATCGAAAAAGGCATGGATGCCATTATGGAGGGAAGAACCGTATTTGTCATTGCACACAGGCTCTCAACCGTAAGAAATTCCAATGCGATCATGGTACTTGAAAAAGGTGAGATCATTGAGCGCGGCAGTCATGACGAGCTTTTAGAGCAGAAAGGCAGATATTATCAGTTGTATACAGGACAGTTTGAATTGGAGTGATGCTAGGGTGAAAAATGAGATTTTTGATGTTGAAATGTTAAGAAGACGGTTTATCCGGCCGTATTTTATAGAGCTTGGACTTACGGTGGGACAGGGACAGCCGCACATTTTAAAGGAACTGAGGGAGCACGGTGCAATGAACCAGAAAGAATTGTCTGATGCCTGCCTGATCGAAGTTACGACGATGTCGCGGACGATCGACCGGTTAGAAAAGATGGGACTTGTAAAGCGGGAGAGCAATCCCGTCTGCCGCCGTTCCTGGACGATTGCACTCACGGAAGAAGGATGTGAGATGGCAGATAAAGTTATTGAGATATTTGAGATGGCAGATGGTATAATGAAAAGCGGAATGAGTGAAGATGAACTTGAGATACTGTCTGCAGGTCTTGAAAAAGTAAAGAGCAACCTCTGGACGGCAATCAGGAATAACGAGGAAAATATGAGGTAAACAAAATACGAACTGAAATCAAATATGGAATGAAATCAAGTGTAATAGTAAACACAGCATTTGAAGAAAAGGAGAGAAATGCAATGGGCTATTTAATTTCAGAGACAACAAAAGAAGAGCGGGAGAAGATCGTGGCGGAATCATTAGGAAATATTGATGCAGCCTGTGATGGCTGCATGGCCGGACTCGTGGAAATGTATCAGGATTACATCGACGGGAAATTGAACATAGCGGGTACTATGCCTTGAAAAATCTTATGGAATCGCTTAAGATATCATTAATTAGGCGGTGAATCCTAATAATGATTTTTGAAATGCCTCAACAGATGGCATTTCCCAGGCATCAAGATGTTGTAGCATCATGATGCCATAGAGGCGGCAGTACCACATCTTAGTCGATCGGTGCCTGCCGTCTTCTAATTTATAGTCTTCTTTCTCACGCTTATTAGAGCGTTCCACGGAAGTTCTTCGATTGTATTCCTTTTCCCATGCTTTTGAGTCTCTTGGCGGTATGTTAAACAGCCTTGGATTATCCTCGGTAAAGATGTGCACGGTTCTGCCGTATTTTGCTGGCGAACAGGGATGTTCACAGAAACAGCCACGTTTCCGGTTAGCCTTTGGACACCGGTATTTCGCCCGGTGTTTAGCAGCTTCATAACCATCTTTATGCATGCGTAAGCCCAACTTACAGACAGGAACGCCATCATCGTCGATTGTGAAATCATTCTTATAAGTGAAGTGTCCGGTATGACCGGGGTTCAAGTCGATAAAAGGCGTGATCTTTTCCCGACAACAGTATTCATAGACAGCATAAGCATCATGGGCGGAAGCCAGAAGGAGTTTTTCAATCCGGAATTCAGGAAGATATGCTTTCATCGTGAAAAAGGAATGTAGAAACGAAAGCATGTCATGCCGGGAAGCCCGTTCCAAAAGCGGAAATATGGGAAGGTCGCTGTGAGAATCGGATGCCACGTACATGTAGAGATGGTAGCCGAAAAAATAGCATTGGATAGGAGGATATCTTAAGTATCTTCCATTTTAGAGTTATTTTGTTAAAAAGTGTCAAAAGAGTGATATTGACGAGTCAGTTCAGTTATAGAGATGATGAAAGAAAATGATTAATATAAAGATACACCAGAAGAGAGGTGGATTTATATTAACCTGTCACAGAGAGGAGCAAATGTATGAAAAAAAGAATTCTAGCAGCTATGCTTACTTTGTCTATGGTTGTGTCCATGACAGCATGCGGAAATTCAGAAGCAGGAGGATCAAAGGATTCAGCTAAAAATAACGGTAATGGGGATGAACCATATACAGTTACCATGGTTCTGAATGGAAGCACACAGCCGGATGAAGAAAGAATCGAACAAAAAATCAATGAGATTCTTGAACCGGAACTTAATGCGAATCTTGATATTGTTGTGCTGCCGTGGGCAAGTGCAAGCCAGCAGTTACAGCTTATGTTATCAGGGGATGAAAAAATTGATGTCTTTTATACCCAGGCAACCAATGCAGTGCAGTATATGAATGCAGGACAGATTGTAGACATGTCTGAACTGATTGATAAATATGGAACAAATATCAAACAGATTTATGGAGAGGATATAGCTAAGATCAATCAGGTCGAAGGCTTTGTATATGGCGTGCCAAATCAGATTGAACGAGGAAGTATTCCTGCCATATTTATGAGAAAAGATCTGGTGGAAAAGTACAATATTGATACAACACAGATTAAAGAACCAAAAGATCTGGAAAGTGTTTTTGAGACAGTAAAAGCGGGAGAGCCGGATATGACAATGTTATATTCGAGCAGTGAGAATGATGCACCGGCTACAAGATTATTCCGTGGAGATACTCTGTCAGATAACAATTATCTTGGTGTACTCATGGATCAGACGAACAGCACAAAATTAGAAAACTTCTTTGCGACGGACTGGTTTAAAGATACAACTACCATGCTGCATAACTGGTATCAGAAGGGATATATCAGCCAGGATGCAGGAACTAACACAGAGAACTGGAGAACAGTATGCAAGGCTGGAAATTTATTTTCACTGTTTTTTTCTTATCATCCTGGAACACCGGTAGAATTTGAAAGCTCCACCGGCTATGATTTTGAGATCGTGCCATTTTATAACGAACCGATCATAAATAGCTCATCCTATAATGGTGTTACATTCTCAATTGCCCAGAATTCAGAAAATCCGGAGAAAACAATGGAAGTACTGGATTATATCTACGGAAGTTCAGAGATCATGAATCTTTTAAACTGGGGTGAACAGGATAAAGACTATGTGATAGAAGATGCTGATAATGGCATTATCAATTTCCCGGAAGGAATCACTTCTGATAATGCAGGCTATAACTTAAACCTTGGATGGGAATTGCCAAATCAGTTTATTGCTTATAAATGGACTGGTTCAGATCCGCAATTATGGGAAAAAATGGAAGAATTTAACGGTTCTGCAAAGAGCTCCAAAGCAGTAGGATTTTTATTTGACAGCAGTAATTGTTCAAGTGAGATCGCAGCTCTTTCCAATATTGTAAAACAATACAGCGGAGCACTTTACAGCGGTTCCGGAGATCCAGATGAACTTATTCCGGAATTGTTAGAAGCATTAGATGATGCGGGAATCAATGAAGTGATCCAGGCAAAACAGGAACAGTTAGATGCTTTTCTTGCAGCAAAATAATCAGGTTCAGAAGGAAAGTCCCACAGATACAACGTGGGACTTTTTCATAAAAGGAGAAACTTATGAAGAAGAAAAAGAACAAAGTTAAGGAATATCTGCCGCTCTATCTGATGATGCTTCCGGGATTATTATATCTGCTGATCAATAATTATCTTCCGATGACAGGTATTATACTTGCTTTTAAAAAGTTGAATTTTTCAAAAGGAATTTTGGCAAGCCCGTGGGCAGGACTGGATAATTTTAAATTTTTGTTCTCGTCAAAAGATGCCTGGATTATTACAAGAAATACATTGCTATATAATATAGCGTTTATTCTTGTCAATATGGTCGTTGGAATTGCAATCGCAATTTTAATCTGTGAAGTTAAGAACACAAAAATGAAAAAAATATACCAGAGTGCTATATTATTGCCATTTTTGATGTCGATGGTCATTTTAAGCTATATTGTGTATGCACTTTTAAGTGCCGAAAATGGTCTTGTAAACAATACGATCCTGCCATTACTGCATATAGATCCGATCCAGTGGTATCAGAAACCAAAATACTGGCCGGCGATTCTTATCATTGCAAACTGCTGGAAAGGAGTGGGATACGGATGTCTGATTTATATTGCATCGCTGATCGGTATTGATCCGACTTATTATGAGGCAGCAAGACTGGATGGAGCCACAAAGTGGCAGGAAATCACAAAAATCACATTGCCATGCCTGGTACCGACAATCATTACGCTGTTATTATTGAGCATTGGAAGAATCTTCTATTCTGATTTTGGATTATTTTATCAGGTTCCGATGAACTCCGGTGTGTTGTTCCCAACAACAAACGTAATTGATACGTATGTATATCGTGCATTGATCGAACAGGGAAATATCAGTATGTCATCCGCAGCGGGTGTATACCAGTCATTAGTAGGTTTTGTCATTGTCATGTTAAGTAACTGGATCGTTAGACGTGTAGATAAAGACAGAGCATTGTTTTAGGAGGAGAGTCCATTATGACAAATTCAAAAAAAACAAAGAGATACCAGTTTTGGATCAATCTGATACTGATCGTGATGACATTGACTATTATTTTACCATTTTTGCTGGTATTTATTTCATCCATCACGGATGAAACAGTGTTGATCCGGAATGGATATTCCTTTTTCCCGGAAAAAATAAGCTTTTATGCATATCAGTATATTATCAGACAGGGAGAGAAAATACTCCGTGCGTATGGCGTTACAATTCTTATTACGGTAGTAGGTACCTTTTTTAATCTGATGTTTTCAGCATTACTGGCATATCCGCTGTCTGTGAAGACATTGCCTTATAGAAGGCAGATTACTTTTTTTGTATTTTTTACAATGTTATTTAATGGCGGTTTAGTACCTACATATCTGATGTATGTAAATTATTTTCATATAAAAAATACAATATGGGCACTGATAATTCCTAATTTGTTGCTGAGTGCGAACAATGTGCTGATGATACGGAGCTATTTTATGACAAGTATTCCGGAAGCATTGTATGAAGCGGCAAAAATTGATGGCGCAGGACATACAAAAATCTTTTTTCAAATTACGTTTCCACTTGGTAAACCTATCCTTGTAACCATGGGATTATTTTCGGCACTGGCATATTGGAACGACTGGACAAATGGTTTATACTATTTATCAGGAAATCAGGGACAGAAATTATATAGTATCCAGAATCTTTTGAATCAGATGATCACTGATATCCAGTATCTTGCAAGCGGTAAGGTTGCCGGAAATATAGGGGCAGAAGTTGCAAAACTTCCGACAACGTCCATAAGGATGGCAATTGCTTTTATAGCAATGCTTCCATTATTTATCATTTATCCGTTTTTACAGAAATATTTCGCAGAGGGTATTACGCTAGGGGCAGTAAAAGGTTAAAGGAATATCATGGCGTTTGGAAAAAAGATGAATTTAAAAAGACGAAAAAAGAAATCTTTAGCACAACAGAGTAAGCAAATATTAATTTTAATGACAGTCATTCTGGTAATTATTCTGGGAGGATGCACTTATGTTTTAAACAAAACAAGTGGGCAGATTTACGAACAGATGAGCCAGATGGCACAGTTGTATGCGCAGGAGCTTGACAATCGTTTTTTGAGGATCAGCCGGAATCTTTTTTCTGCGATCATGGATACCAATGAGACAAATTCCACGTTCTGGGGAAATGTAAATCTGATGAAGAATGGGGATTATTCGGAGTATGCGATCGGAAAACTCAGAGAAGAATATTTTTCTTCAGCATGGGAATATGGAACGGAATACAGGATTTTTTTATATACAAACGATACGGATAAATTATATCAGCTTTCCCTGTCTTCTGATGGAAATTACACAATGTCACCCGAGATTGCAGCGTCTATCCGTGAGCAGATAGACAAATTAGATGAAAAGGCATATGCAGTGAAGCGGAAGTGGGATGTTTTGGAGTGTGATGATGAGGTATATATCTGCAAAATTGCACAAAAAAATGGAATTGCCTTAGGATGCATTGTAAATGTAAAAAGTATCTTAGAACCATTCTCAAAGCTTTCGTTGGGAAAGCATGGATATGTAAGCCTTGTCGATCAGGATGAGGTCTGTATAGGTATGTTAGACCAGAGCGGAATCATATCAGAGCCGCAAAGTATGAATACCAAAAATACTTATACGATCCGTCAGGGATTATCCAGAGCACCCTTTGAGATCAGGATCGGGATTTCTTTAGGCGGTGTCTTAAGCCTGATGGCGGGAAGTCTGCTCGGAATGACAGTATTGATCTTTATGATTCTTATTATGAGTGGGATATCGCTATTTCATGTGTATTCCAATATTATGAAACCGCTTAAAGTGTTCACACAAAACCTTCAGCAATATGATGAGGGTGGATATATGCTGAATATGACGGAAGGAAATCTGCTTGAATTAGAGCAGATTGATGGAAAATTCCGTACAATGATCCATCAGATCCGCAAATTGAAGATCACGCTATATGAACGGGAATTAGAGAAACAGAAAATTGAGATGGATTATCTGAAAATGCAGATCCGGCCGCATTTTTATTTGAATTGCCTGAACTTTATTTACAGCATGATCGACTTTGGCGATTATGAACACGCAAGGGCAATGACAAAAATCACTTCGGATTATCTTTCATATATTTTTCGGAATACAACGGACAGAGTTCCGGTTTTAGCGGAATCAAAGCATTGTGAAGATTATTTAAAAATCCTGCTGCTGAGGTATCCGGATAAGTTTACCTATTATATTGAAGTTCATGATGAAGTGGCAGATGCGGAGATATTTCCATTCTTAATACAGGTTTATGTTGAAAATGCTGCAAAACAGGCATTGATGGCAGATGAAAAAATGCTGATCTCAGTTACGGTATATCCTGAGGACAGGGACGATGAAAAATACGTTAATATTTTTATCTCGGATACGGGAAAGGGATTTCCGGACGAAATATTATGTAAACTACAAAATGGACAAAACATTTCTGACAATGGAAAACATATCGGTATTTGGAACTGTATGAGGCGGTTTCAGTATTATTATGGGGATCAGGGAGAGATCCATTTCAGCAATAGTCCATTAGGTGGTGCCGTTGTGGATATTCATGTTCCATATAAAATCGGAAGGAGCGATACACAGGAATGAAATTATTGCTGGTGGATGATGAACGTTATGTGATTGAAAGTATAAAGAAAAATATCTGCTGGGAGCGGACAGGTATTACTGAGATTTATACAGCATTTACAATGAAACAGGCGCAGGAAATTATAACAGCTGTTAAAATGGACATTATTATCAGTGATATTGTGATGCCTGCTGCAACAGGATTTGATCTGGTGCAATGGGTGAGGGAGCAGAATTTCAGGATACAGGTTATTTTTCTGACCAGTTATGCGGAATTTGACTATGCAAGACGTGCGATACAGCTGGAAAGCGTTGAATATCTGCTAAAACCAATTGATTTTGAAAAACTGGAAGAAGCATTAAAAAAAGCAGAACAGGCAGTGCTTCAGGAAAAACAGATAGAAAAACTTACAGAAGCGAGTGAACAGTGGGAAAAAGACCGGACAATCCTGCAAAAGGATATCTGGAGAAATTTGTTGAGCGGTAACATGACACGAAACCAGTTCTGCGAATCCGCAAAAAGGATGGATCTGTATCAGGATGGATTGATATATTTTAAACTGATCTGCTTTTATATGGATCATAAAGCGGAAGAGACACAAAAGTGGGAACCTTCCACCATCGAATTTATTATGCAAAATGTGTTGACGGAGTTATTTCATTCCTTTTATGCCAGAGTGGACACTGTATTTTGTGAAAATGAATGTCGATACTGGGTGGTTCTGTCAACGGATAAAATGCCGGAAGAAGGAGAAAAAATAAGGGAAAAAGATCTGCTCAATCATTTTGTGCAATGGATGACAGATCATGTACATTCCTATTTTTGGTGTGGAGCGGGAAATTGGAGTGGATTTTCTGAAGTGACTGCACAGGCTGACGATTTGCGGAAGATGCGCGAAAGCAGTCTGTCGGTATGGAACGAGGTTATATATCTGTATGAGTTCCAACCAAGTGGAACAGTCTATAAAAATGCGGAGCTGGATACATGGAAAACCCTTTTGGCAGGGGAGGAAGTGGAAGCAGTCATAGCAAGCATACGCAGTTATCTGGAGACAGTCAGGAAGAATGAGATGATCACGCGGCAGTTTTTGCTGTCATTAAGGACGGACGTTACACAGATGGTGTATGTATGGCTGTCAGAGATGGGGATTTATGCCAATGCACTTTTTTCAGATAAAGAGAGTGAGAATTACATGCTTGGCGCTGTAAATGGATTTAACGAAATGATGGAGTATGTAGAAAATCTGATACGGAAAGCGGTTGGATATAAATTATATATCACAAAAGAAGACTCTGTCGCAGATCAGATATGTACATATATTGACAGTCATTTCAGGGAAGAGATACACAGAGATGAACTGGCAGAGTTAGTCTATTTGAATACAGACTATATGTCTCGGATGTTCAAAAAAGAAAAGGGAGTATCTATAAGCAATTATATATTGCAGAAAAGGGTAGACGAAGCAAAAAAACTTTTATGTGGCAGCAGTCTTCCAATCAATACAGTTTCATTACATATTGGATATAGTAATTTTTCCTATTTTACAAAAATGTTTAAGGAAAATACAGGCTTGACGCCGCTGGAATATAGAAGAAAATTTGGAGAGGGAGTACGCATATGACAGAACAGAAATTAATAGAACTCTTGCGGGATATGTCACTGGAAGAAAAAGTAAATCAGATGAGCCAGGTGACAGGAGGATTTTTTAATGGGGAGATCGTTGTCACAGGTCCTATGGAGGATAAGGGATTTACAGAAGACAATGTAAATCTTGCAGGATCAGTCATCGGATCC
>ENA-OYDJ01000715-OYDJ01000715.1-human-gut-metagenome-genome-assembly--contig:-NODE-715-length-10985-cov-13.898262_pt1 | contig 10985 bp, 8 predicted proteins | sample MGYA00243465_ERZ652897 | MGnify/ENA primary metagenome ERZ652897 (study PRJEB26926, sample SAMN06164859) | human gut metagenome | biome: ENVO:00009003; feature: ENVO:2100002; material: ENVO:00002003...
TGCGGTCTATCCCGATACGCTTCTTGAACTCCTCGTTATGCTCCCTGAACAAGGCAAGCAGGGTAAGTGGTTTCTGCCCGATGCCTTTGACTGCATTCTTGACAAGTTCCGCTGTAATGAACCCCAGACTGTTCTTTATCCTGTCGTAATGTCCGGTTATCTCGTCTGTCAGGTCATCTATGGCGCGGTTCACCGTAACTGCATTTTCACTCCGCCCGTCGGCACGTCCTTTGTCGGGATTCCAGATGGAGGGATTGACGGATACTTTGGTTCCTATCTGTGCCCATTCGGCATCAATGCTTACCTTGCACAACAACTGGCACATACCGTCCTTGCGTACTTTCGTGCGGTTGATATAGAACAATACGGCAAAAGTGCTGCGCCGTTTGATATTCTGGTTTTCCATATTCTTATCCATATCCATGTTTTTTAAGAGGTAATCAAATCACGACGGAGAAGCGTTCCGATATTTTCTGGTTCAAAGTCCTTGTGTCGGTATCGATCTTGTCATCGGTCACTTTCGCGTAAATTCGTGTGGTTTCAATCCGGCTGTGTCCGAGCATCCTGCTGACGGTTTCAAGCGGAACTCCATGCGAAAGGGTGATTTCCGTGGCGTAGGTATGGCGGGCCGCGTGAAATACCAGCGGACGGTTGATGTTGCAAATCCGGGCAATCTCTTTCAGGTAGAGATTCAGCATAGAGTTACAATACATCGGTAGCAGCCTGTTATCAGAAGCGGTATCACTGTACTTTTTCAGAATCTGTAACGGCAAGTCCAACAAGGGGATTTCAAATTCTATCTTGGTCTTCTGGCGGGCACTTTTAATCCACCATGTGCCGTCTTCCGCAAGCGACAGGTTTTCTTTTGTCAGCGAGCGCATATCCCTGTATGAAATGCCGGTGAAGCAGGAAAACAGGAACATGTCACGGACAAGGTAAAGTGTCTGCCTGTGAAGCGGAGTGGTCATAAGCCGTTGCAGCTCTTCGTCGGTAAGATACTTCTGCACCGCTTTCGGACGAACCGGCTCGTAACCCATGAATGGATAAGCGGTAATGATACCGTCAGCTATAGCTTCACCCACGATGGTTTTCAGTTGGACGGTCAGGTTGATGACGGTTCCGGGAGCGAGATTGCGTTCTGTACGAAGGTACAGGTCGTATTTGTCGATGAAGGAGCGGTCCAATGCCGAGAAAGGAATATCCGTCAGCCTGTATTTTTTTTGCAGAAACTTCTCAATGTGCCTATAGGCATTGCGGTATGCCTGCAAACTTTTGGCTGTGCGGTTGACTCCAACCCGCTTTTCAAAATTGTTGATGAATTGCCTGAAATAGCTCAACAGTGTTTCCTGCCCGCTTGCCATTCCAAGCAAAATGCTTTTCACTTCCTCAGCGGTCACACCGTCACGGACGGCAGACTGCTCGTTATAGATACTCAACGCCACCGCACGGATCTCATCCAACCGGTTGTTGATTTCCTTTGCCGCCACACTCTTGCCGGACGCACGCCCCGAAGTCCATCGGGATTGCGGCACTTTCATCTTCACGCTGAATGCCGCTTCGGAGTACTTCCCGATGTTCAACTTAGCCATTACCGGACACTCTCCATTGGCATCCGCCTCGCTCTTTTTCAGGTAGAACGACACCTTTACATTTGCCTGATTCATAACCTATTCCTTTGTTTGCAAAATTATTATATAGCGAGCAAATGAATGGCATGAAAAATATAGCGGAATATAGAAAAAGCCCCCTTGACTTCCAATCTGAGACTGTATTTTTTCCTGATACGGAAAATTTTGACTAACTTTGCATTAGCAAAAAACAGACAGAACAGCGTTCTTGCGGTGGTGAACAGGGGTAGAAAAACAGTTTTGGAAGTAAATTTCATACCTATTTTCAATCCCGAAAAGGCAACGGATAAGTAGCGATTTGTTTGCCTAACTCCCCAAAAACAGGTCAAAAACCTCAAAAGGAAGAATGTGGAACAAAACGACTTATCCCTTTCTCGTCCAAGCACTTTGCATTATTCCTCTGAAATCCATCCGTATGTGGGCGAGTTTTCCCATCTTTGCCACGTGCTGGCAGGACTTTTCTATATTCTTTTTTGCTGGGCGCTGGGGAACGGCGTCAGTCTGCTTATCGGCGGGTATCTGCCGGGGAGTATCGTCGGTATGATCCTGCTGTTCGCTTCTCTCTGCCTGCATATCGTGGATGCGGAGATGATCCGGCCCGCCGCTCGTTTTCTGCTGGGCGCTATGGCCCTGTTTTTCATCCCGTACGGGGTGGGGTTGATGGTATCCTACGAAGTCCTGCTCGATAATTTTTGGGCGATCGTTATTTCGGGCGGAGTGAGTACGATGTTGGTGCTGGTCTGCGTCGGAAGGGTTTTTCAAAAACTGAATAAAAAGGCGTGATGGAGCAGTTCGTCGGATCGGATCTGGTGTTGCTGACCCTCACGGTCGGCTTTTATTGCCTGGGGAGTGCGTTATACAGTCGAACCAAGTTCGCCCTGCTGCACCCCGTGCTGCTCGGTTTCGTGGCGATGATCCTTTATCTGAAACTTTTCGGTATCGGTTACGAGCATTACCGTCGTTCGACCGAGTTGCTCAATTTCGGACTGGGACTTTCGGTCGTGGCTCTGGGTTATCTGATGTACGAACAACTCGAGCATATGCGGGGACGGTTGCTTCCGATTCTCGTGTCGGTCGTCGTCGGCTGCGTGGTCGGAGTTCTTAGTGTGGTTTATCTGGCGCGTATGCTGGGGGCGGATCGGATTTTGCAAACTTCGCTTGCTCCGAAATCCGTGACGGTGCCGATCGCCGTATCGGTTGCGGAACCGCTCGGCGGCATCATTACGATCACCTCGGTCGTCGTCTTTTGTGTCGGTATTTTCGGCAGTCTCGTCGGTCCCTGGCTGCTTCGGCGTTGCGGGGTCACGGATCCTATGGCACAGGGATTCGCGCTGGGGTCTGCGGCGCATGGCATCGGAACGGCCCGTGCGATCGAAATCGGTGCGCTGGAAGGGGCGCTCAGCGGTTTGGCTATGGCACTGATGGGGATCATGACGGCCCTGCTGCTGCCGGTGATCGAGAAATTCCTCTACTGATTTTTTGTCTTCCGGAAAAAGGATTACCTTTGCAAAAATTTTTTCGGGCGGAAGCGTAACGCTCGGATGCGGCGATGTCCGTTCCGGACGCAATGCGCGGTATGTTTCGCGCCATTTTATTAAAATCAATGGTATGGATTGGCTCTACTCTTTATTTGTCGGTGGCGGGATAGCCCACACCGTATTCACGCTCGCATTGGTGATTACCGCAGGTATTCTGTTGGGCAAAGTCAAGGTTTGCGGTATCTCGCTCGGTATCACCTGGATTTTGTTCGTCGGCATCATCGCCGCGCATTTCGGTATGGGAATCCCGGCCGAAGTACGTCATTTCATCCAGGAGTTCGGTCTGATCCTTTTTGTTTTTTCAATCGGTATGCAGGTCGGCCCGGGTTTCTTCGCTTCGTTCAAGCATGGCGGGCTGACGCTCGTCTGCCTGGCTTCGACGATCGTTTTGCTCGGGGTAGGCGTGGCGTACGTGATTCATTTGGTATCGGGTACGCCGATTCCCACGATGGTCGGCATCCTTTCGGGTGCGGTGACCAACACGCCGGGACTGGGTGCAGCACAGCAGGCTTATGCGGACGCTTCGGGAGTCGAAGACCCCAGTATTGCCCTGGGCTATGCCGTAGCTTATCCGCTGGGCGTGATCGGTATCATTTTCTCGATGATCTTCATCCGTTATGCTCTGCGGGTGAAATTCGGGAAGGAGGATGAGGCGCTCGCTGCGATTTCCGCAGAACACAAGATGGCCGAAATCGTTTCGATCGAGTGTACGAACAAGATGTTGAGCGGACACGACATCTCCTATGTCAATGAGTTGATCAATCGGAAATTCGTTATTTCCCGGATCGCTCATCCCGACGGTACGATCGTATTGGCGGACAGCAACAGTATTATTTCGCTCGGGGATAAGGTATTGGTCGTCTGTGCATCCGAAGATTGCGAAGCGGTGACGGCTTTCATCGGTAATCGGATCGAAATGGGGGAGAAGGAGTGGGATACGCCGGATTCGAAGCTGGTTTCGCGTCGTATTCTGATTACCAAGCCGGAGATCAACGGCAAGACTTTCGCCGATCTTCGCTTGAGAACCCGCTACGGCATCAACATTACGCGTGTCAATCGTGCCGGAGTCGATCTGATTCCCTATCAGGGAATGCAGCTTCAGATCGGCGATCGCGTGATGGTCGTGGGGCCGGAGAATGCGATCGAGAAGGTCGCCGCCGTATTGGGTAATTCGCTCAAAAAACTCCGTGAGCCGAATCTGGTGACGATCTTCGTCGGTATCGCGCTCGGTGTTCTGTTGGGTTCCATTCCGTTGTTGAACGTGCCGCAGCCCGTTAAGCTGGGTTTGGCAGGTGGTCCGTTGATCGTGGCGCTGTTGCTCGGCCGCTTCGGTCCCCGGTTCCATTTGGTGACCTATACTACCATGAGTGCCAACTTGATGTTGCGCGAAGTGGGCATTGCGCTCTTCCTGGCGGCAGTCGGTCTGGGAGCCGGCGACGGGTTCATCGATGCGATCGTTGGCGGCGGTTACCGCTGGATCGGATACGGTGCGCTGATTACGGTGATCCCGTTGTTGCTGGTCGGTATTTTCGCCCGCGCCCGGCTGAAGATGAATTATTATACGCTCATGGGACTTATGGCCGGTAGTATGACCGATCCTCCGGCACTGGCTTATGCCAATGGCACGGCAGGCAACGATATGCCGGCCTTGAGCTATTCGACGGTTTATCCCGTCGTGATGTTCCTGCGGGTACTTACAGCTCAGATATTCATTCTGTTCGCGTTGTAGAACTCTACGACGCGGCCCCGGTCGGGGCTTATGTAACAATACCAACTCCCGCAGCACGACTGCGGGAGTTGTTGCAAATATTGCAGAAGGGTTGTAATCCTGCATCGGAAAATCGGGCCAGTTTTTTGATGGGAGGGTTAATTTCGATATTTTCAGCTCTATTTTCCGCATTTTGCTATCTCTAAATTAAATGAAAAATAACAAAATTCCAAATTATTTAGGGGAAAATAGCTAATCGTATATTTCAATACCCTGACCTGAGTTGCCCCGGAATTGACCGATATGCTTCGAGGAAAAGTCGAAAATCGGCCCAAGAGAGGGTTCGGGTGGAATTTGGCATCGGATAACGACCCGCAGGACCGAGGGTTCCTGCTGGAATCTGCGAGCAGTCGTTATATAATTTAATGTTTTTGGGAGCAGGCAACTCCACTCTCTTCAGAGAGGGTTTAGGAAAGAGGCCAAATTATAAACGAGGTCGCAAGGTGTAAATAAACGGCCGTCGGATAAGGGATACATTGAAAGGTATTTACTTGCCAGTATAGATGCGATTTTGATTTTTTTGGGGGAATAAAACAGCGCTGTAATCGGAAGAAAGATTACAGCGCTGTTTTTAGGAACAACACCCCTTGTTCGGGTGCCGGGACTTGCAATGCGGACATTCGGTTTTCGAGCAACACGAACATCCGACATCCTCTCGATGTCGGACAATCCGTACAATCCAGCGGACGCTGAATCCGAGGACGAGGATGCCGATCCCTATTACAGCGATATTTTGCCAGTCCGTCATATTATAACCAGGAGAAAAGGTGATACGTCAGATAAGCCATTATCCATGCCAAAGCCGTATTGTAGAGTACCGAAATACAGGCCCAGCGCCAGCCGATCTCTGCGGCGATCGCTACGATCGTGGCGATACATGGCAGGTAAAGCAGGATGAAGACCAGAAAGGCGAGGGCCGATGCCGGGGTGAAATCCCCGCTTGCGACCAGCCGCTGGGAGAGGGTCGGAGAGTCGAGTTCGGCTTCCGGGGCGTCGCCCTGTTCCGAATAGAGCACGCCGAGCGTGCTGACGACGATCTCTTTGGCCGGCAGGCCCGTGAGAATGGCGATGCTGGCTTTCCAGTTCAGGCCGAGCGGTTCGAATACGGGCGAACATGCCTGGCCGACCTGTCCCAGGTAGGAGTTTTCATAATGTTCCTCCATAGTTTCTGCCGGGGCGGCTGCGTCCGGCGTCGGATAATAACTCAAGAACCAGACCGCCACCGAAGCGATTAGAATCAGCCCGCCCATCTTGCGCAAGTATTGCGCGCAGCGATCCCACATGTGCGACAGCGTAGCCCGCATTGTCGGGACCCGATAGGGCGGCAGCTCCATGACGAACGGCGTTTCGTCCTTCTTGAACAGATAACGGCGCATCAGCCGGGCCGTGATGACAGCCACGACGATTCCCAGCAGATACAGTCCGAGCATCACCCAGCTGGCATAGGCAGCGAAGAATGTGCCGATCAGCAGGATATAGATGGGAATGCGGGCGCTGCACGACATGAAGGGGACGAGCAGTACGGTGATGAGCCGGCTGCTGCGGCTTTCGATCGTGCGCGTGGCCATGATGGCCGGTACGTTGCAGCCGAAACCCATGATGAGTGGAATGAACGACTTGCCGTGCAGCCCTATGCGGTGCATGATCCGGTCCATGATGAAGGCTGCGCGAGCCAGGTAGCCCGAATCCTCCATGAAAGCGATGAACAGGTATAGGATCATGATATTCGGCAGGAAGACGATGACGCTTCCCACGCCGCCGATTACGCCGTCCACGAGCAGGTCTTTCAACGCTCCGTCCGGCATCCAGGCATCCACGCCCTGACCGATCAGTCCCACCAGTTGCTCGATCCTCTCCTGGGGATAGGCTCCCAAGTTGAACGTGCAGTAAAACATCAGCCACATCAGGAAGAAAAAGATCGGAAAGCCCCAGAGCTTGTGGGTCACGAAAGCGTCGATGATTTTCGTCACTTGTGTCTGTTCCTTCTTTCCCGGGGTGTAGGTTTCCCGCAGAGCTCCGGAGATGAATCCGTATTTCTGATCGGCAAAGGCCGTTTCGATGTCTTCATCCAGCAGGTTCTTGATCCGCTGCGCTTCCCGTTTGCTCGCTTCCTCCCATTCGGGGTATTTCGGGTGATGCTTCAGTTGATCCTTTATATAACTATCTTCCTCAAGTAGTTTCATTGCGATATAACGCGGCGGGAATTGCGGGGGCAATTCTCTGGATTCCTTCAATGCTCCCGTGATTGTCCGCAGGCTCTCCTCGATAACCGGTCCCTGGTTGATATGAATGTGACGCACACGGTCGTCCTCGTTCTCATAGACGGCGATCACCGTGTCCAGCAGGGCTTCGATACCCCGTCCATGACGGGCGACGACCGGCACCATCGGCACACCCAGCATTCGTCCCAGACTGTCGTAGTCGAGTTCGGCGCCGCTCGCTTCCAGCTCGTCGTACATATTGAGCGCTACAACCACTCGGGGATTCAGGTCGATGAGTTCGGTAGTGAGGTAGAGGTTGCGTTCCAGGTTCGAAGCTACGACGGCATTGATAATTACGTCCGGCGTATGTTCGGCCAAATGGCGGCGTACGTAAAGTTCCTCGGGCGAGTAAGCCGTGAGTGCGTAGGTGCCCGGCAGGTCGGTGATTTCGAAACGATAGCCTCTGTAGGTGCAGTGTCCCCGTTTGGCGTCCACCGTGACGCCGCTGTAGTTGCCGACGTGTTCGTGACCGCCCGAAATAGCGTTGAACAGCGAGGTCTTGCCGCTGTTCGGGTTGCCCACCAGTGCGACGTTGATCCGCTTTGAGCTTTGGGCGATGACCTCATGGAGCTGGTCGCCTTCGCGTGTTCCGTTATATTCTTCGCTTATCAGGCCTTCGGCCTCTTCGTTGGTGATAACTACGACCATGTGAGCTTCGCTGCGGCGCAGCGAAACCTCGTAGTCCATGATTTTGTAAACGATCGGGTCGCGCAGCGGGGCATTGAGAACCACTTCGACTTTTTTGCCGCGTACGAACCCCATTTCCATAATTCGGCGGCGGAATCCGCCATGTCCGAGTACTTTGAGAATCGTGGCCGACTGGCCTGTTTTCAAATCCGATAAACGCATGTTCTTTTGCTGAAATTACGGGGCAAAGATAGGGAAATATTTCAGGAACGGACATCCCCATATATGGGGATAATCCGGCTCAGTACGGTTTTTCAGGCTATTTTATGGTTGCGTTGCTTTTTGGGGGCGAAAAAATTGGAAATTGAAATTTTTTTATATCTTTGCGACATACATCCAAATTATTATACGTATTATGAAAAATTTAGTTGAAAAAATCAATGCCGAATACGAAGTATTCGTAAGTAATGCCAACGCTCAGGTAGAAAAAGGAAACAAGGCAGCCGGAACCCGCGCACGCAAGGCCGCTCTGGAATTGAGCAAGCTGATGAAGGAGTTCCGGAAGGTTTCCGTCGAAGCTTCGAAATAAGTTTATTACTTTTTTGAAAATGAAGGGTCGCATGGGATACATGCGGCCCTTTGTTATGGGTGTACAACTTGGCAATTATATCTTTCGATGTACTATCCGATTATTCGGCCTGTGACCGTGTTTGTAATGCTACCCCCCCCTGTTTGAGGAAATTTGGCGTGCTGCATTCCCATAACAACATATAATTTATATAATTCTTCACTGTTCGAACAGGAGCAGACCGTAACCGGCAGAAAATTCGGTATGCGATACAGAGGAATCTCCGGAATATCGAAAAGATTGGCCTGTTTTTTAGTAGCTTAAATCGATACCGTGCCGGCGGAAATTTTCGAGGTCTTCATCCGACAGACCGGTTTTCGGGAAAGGAACGGCCAGGTTGTGATCGTTCAGATAGCGGCGCGGTGCCCGGTAGTCGAATGTCGGACTGACCAACGAGTAGGCCGGATCGATGAAGTCGCCTTCGATCGAAGCGATATCGGCCATGCTTTGAAACATGGAGTGGGTTGTGGCCGGTGCGGATTCGTTGTTGCGGGCCGCTTCGACTTTTTCCGGGAATTCCCGTCGATATTCCGGCGAGAACCATCCCAGATTGGCGACATAGAGCTGATAAAAAGTGGTCGTAGGGGAGGCGTGCAAGAAGCGCTCCCGTTCGTCGTCGAGAATATCTTCGCCGTGATCGGCACAGTAGAGCAGCGCCGAACAGTCGTTTTCGAGCGAGCGGAGATATTCGATCGTCTGCGAGAGGAAGTGGTCTGTATAGTAGATCGAATTGTCGTAGGCATTGACGAGTTTCTCGACGTTCTTTCGGTTGATGGCCACGTTATCGTCCGGCAGGAAGCGGGCGAATTCACGGGGGTATCGTTGGTGATAGGTGAAATGAGAGCCGTAACAGTGCAGAATGATGAGCAGGTCGTGTTCCGGATCTTCGGCGATAACCTGTTTCATCGCTTCCAGCAGTTGCATATCGTAACGTGGCTCCGGAAGGTACACCAGGCTGTCTGCATCCTTGGCCAACTTGTCGATCATGGCTCCCTGGGGGCGCTGGTTGGAAAGAAACCAGGTTTTGAACCCAGCCTCCTTGAAGAGTGCCGGAAGCCCCTTGCGACGGTATAGTTCTTCGTGTTGATCGGTTTTTACCGACGAAAGAATCAAGGGCACGCTTTTGTGCGTGGTATTGCTCTGTGTGACTGTATTCCGGAATACGACCAGACCCTCTGTGTGGGTCAGACAGGGATTCGTTTCCCTGTGGTAACCGTACAGTTGCCAGTTGGCGGCCCGGGATGCTTCTCCGATTACATAGACGTAAATCTCGCGTTTGGAAGCCTCGGCCGTGCGCCGTGCATGGTATGTGAAATCCTCCGAGGTGTGTTCGAAACGGTACATTTTGCGGAACTCCGAACCGCAAAGACCGATATTATAGAAAACATTGACCGGAAAAATGTCGGTTTTCAATACCCGCTTGTCTTCGCTCACTTTATAGGCCGGGGCCAGGAACAACCCTCCGAGAATGAAGGACGAGAGTCCGATCAGGGCGATATTCTTGCGGGCCGTTTTCGAAAGACAGTGCCTTTGTCCGATGTCGCGTGAGGCGAACCAGAGTAGCGGCAGATAGATGGCGCAGACGATGATGATCGATGGATAGATGTTTGAGAGCAGCTCGCCAGCCTCTTCCGGATTGGTCGTCAGCAGGTTGGTGAACATATCCGTTGCGATGATCGAATTGCCGAACAGGTAGAGCAGTACGATTTGGAAGGCGGCGAGGACGACGAGCGGAAAGGCCAGCCAGATCATGATGCCGGAGCGTTTCAGCACGGCGCTCCACATCAGGTAGAAACCCATCGGGATAAAGAGCGATGCTTCGGCCGACCAGATGGAGTACGGCTCCGTATATAGTAATACGAGGTTGGGGATAAGCAGCGTGAGAACGAAGTAGAACGCCAGCAGGATGGACCCTCTGTCGTTATGCTCCTTGAAACTCTCTTTTTTTTCGTGAACTGCCATATCTTTCAGAACGCTTCGTTGATATTGAACAGGAATCCGCTCGTGTGCTTGCCGAATCCGTAATCTACTCGGATATTGATCCGTTTTTTGAATTCCCACCGCAGGCCTATGCCGTAGTTGGGGAGGGTGTACCCCCATTTGAACTTTTCGAACGAGGGAAATACGTTACCCGCACCGCCCCATACGACACAGCCGATACGTCGCCAGATATTCTGCCGGAGTTCGACCTGGAGGGTAATCATATCGTTGTCGTTGTATTGTCCTTCGTAGTAGCCGCGCATACGCTTCGAACCACCCAGGCGGGCTTTCATCAGCCAGGGTGTGCCCGAGGCATTGAATTCGCCGTACAGCTCGGTGGCTACGATACCGCCTTTCCATACCCGATGATAACTGTTCGCCGTGAATATCGCCTGCCAGAGCGATTTGGCGTTCGACCCGAGAAAATCCGGCCGCCAGGTTCCCTTCAGACTTAAATAAAGTCCCTTGTAGGGATTTGGAATGAAATCCCTTGTATCGTACTCCACGATCGCACCGATGCCCGTAGTCGTGTTCTCCGGGTTTTGGCCCTCGATA
>ENA-OYDJ01000721-OYDJ01000721.1-human-gut-metagenome-genome-assembly--contig:-NODE-721-length-10923-cov-5.075083_pt1 | contig 10923 bp, 9 predicted proteins | sample MGYA00243465_ERZ652897 | MGnify/ENA primary metagenome ERZ652897 (study PRJEB26926, sample SAMN06164859) | human gut metagenome | biome: ENVO:00009003; feature: ENVO:2100002; material: ENVO:00002003...
TTAGGGTCTCGTGGGCTCGGAGATGTGTATAAGAGACAGATACCGGTGCGCATGCCGGAAAATTCTGCGGTTCCCTTTCCTGCCACACGGTATACCAGACGGATTGCGCCGTCCTTTCTGTCGATCTCACAGATACTGATCGGTCTTGGAAGCAGTCTGCTTCCCTCATTGCAGTAGACAGAAACAAACTGTCCTGCTTTTGCATGTGCTGCGATGTGCTCTGTGCGCAGCCACATACTGTAAATATCGTCCGCGATTTCTTCCTGCCGGATGATGATCGCAGTTTCCTCAAATTTTGTGCCCTTTGTCTGCATGAATTTTCTCCTTTTATCTACCCGCTTTTTTATTCCTCATATACGATATGACCGCCAACGATCGTCATTTTTACTTTTCCGGTCACCGTTCTTCCGTCAAACGGGGTATTTCTTCCCTTGCTTGCAAATTTGTTTTTATCGATCTTATAAGTTTCATTCGGATCAAAGATCACGATATCTGCTGTCTTTCCAGGAGCGATATCGCCCTTGTCAAGTCCGACGATCTTCGCCGGATTATAACTCATTTTTTCTGCCATCTGCATCGGTGTCAGATAACCGCCAAGTACCAGTTCTGTATAGGTTAAGCATGCTGCGGTTTCAAGTCCGACGATTCCAAACGGCGCATTCTTCATGGAGGTATTTTTATCTGCAAATGTATGCGGTGCATGATCGGTAGAAATCACATCCATAATATTGTCACGAAGTCCCACTCTTAGTGCCTCCACGTCTTTTTTAGTACGAAGCGGCGGGTTCATCTTAAAATTAGTATCTGCATCCGCATCCGCAGCAATCACATTCTTTTCCACATCCATTTCCGGTGCGATCTTGCGTATATCATCCGAAGTCAGTGTAAAATGATGCGGACATACTTCTGCGGTAACTTTTACATTCTTCTGCTTTGCAAGATCGACCATCATGACGGAATCTTCCGTCGAGCAATGACATAAATGAAGTTTTGCCCCGGTGTCGTGGCTTAGCATGATATCTCTTGCAACAATGATATCTTCTACGGAATTGGTGATTCCCTTTAATCCAAGTTCTCTTGCATGCTCATCCTCATTCATGACACCGCCATTGACAAGATTTTTATCCTCACAATGTGCAAGTACCACAATGCCCAATTTTGCAGCTTTTTCCATCGCCTCGCGGTATAACTGGGCATTCATGACGGATTTTCCGTCCTCACTGATTGCAGGGATTCCAGCCTTTACCATTCCCTCAATATCCGCAAGTTCTTTTCCTTCCTGATTTTTCGTCACGGCACCCACCTGTAATACATTTACAAGTCCGACCGTTTTTGCCTTATTATGCACATAATTTACAACATCCGGATTGTCAACAACCGGTTTGGTGTTCGGCATTGCAAGAATCGTTGTATATCCACCGTGTGCTGCTGCGCGGCAGCCTGTTTCGATCGTTTCTTTTTCCTCAAATCCCGGATCACGCAGATGCACATGCATGTCAATAAATCCCGGCATGACAAAACATCCCTTCGCATTGATCTTCCGGTCTGCTTTCTCTTTGATCCCTTTTTCGATCTTAGAAACAACACCATTTTCCACCAATACATCTGCAACTTCATTCATCCCTGTGGCAGGATTGATCACCTGTCCATTTTGAATTAATATTGTCATAATTTCTCCATTCCGAAGCACGCTTTCATCGCTTCTGTGCAAAATTTTGTCTGTATTCTGTCAAATTTTATATCAGTGTACCATATGCAAAAATCTTCGTAAACACAAAGCCTCTATAAACTGCCATAGATTTCCGGCGTGACATAGGCGCGGATAAAAATGCCCTCCGGCCGGTACTCTTCCTCTAAAAGTTCTCCACTCTTTCTGATCTGCTGTAAAATTCCCGCATCCTGATAAGCGATCGTACGCTCCACTAATATTTTATTATCCCGCAGCAGCGTACAGAAAAGTTCTTTCAACTCCTCTAATCCTGTTCCCTTTTTTGCGGAAACCGCCAATGTATAATCTGCCTTAAAATCACGGATCGGCTCCTCATCTGTGACCTGATCCTGCTTATTAAATAGGGTAATAACCGTTTTTTCCCTGATATCGAGCTGATAGAGTGTGTCATACACAATGTGCATCTGCTTGTCCCGTTGTGGATTGGACGCATCCACCACATGCACGATATAATCTGCATATTTGGCTTCCTCTAAGGTACTCTTAAATGCTTCGATCAGATGATGCGGCAGTTTCCGGATAAAACCGACCGTGTCCGTCAGAAGAATTTCCTGTCTGCCCGGCAGTTCTAAGACACGCGTTGTCGGATCTAAAGTTGCAAACAGCTTATCTTCCTCTAACACTCCCGCTCCCGTTAAGTGGTTTAAAAGTGTTGATTTTCCCGCATTGGTGTATCCGACGATCGCAGCCACAGGGATCTGTTTCTTTTCCCTCTGGGCGCGCGTGATCTCACGGTGTTTCCTCACTTCTTTTAATTCACGGTTCAACTGCGCAATACGGTCTTTGATCAGACGCCTGTCCATCTCCAACTTTTTCTCACCGGGGCCTCTGGTTCCGATACCACCGCCAAGTCTTGACATGGAACGCCCGAGACCGGTCAGACGGCTTAGTCTGTATTTTAACTGCGCCAGCTCGACCTGGATCTTTCCCTCGCTCGTTGTTGCCCTCGCCGCAAAAATATCGAGGATAATAAGCGTCCGGTCCATGACTTTTGTATCTAACATCTGCTCTAAGTTTTTGAGCTGTGCCGGCGATAACTCATCATCACAGACGATACCGGTGGCACCTAGTTCCGCGATCATGTCGGCGATTTCCTGCACTTTTCCGGTTCCAACATAGGTGCCCGGATGGATCAGTTCACGTTTCTGGATCAGCGTGCCGACGGTAACTGCTCCTGCTGTCTTTACAAGTTCTGCTAATTCTGCGACGGAATCTTCCGCATCGTCACCATCCTGTTCGCTGACACCGACTAAAATGACACGCTCTTTTACTTCTTCTATTTTAATGGGTTCTGGCATGTGTTCCTCCCTTGCTGTCTCTAATTCTAATTTCCTGTATCCTGTGAAGAACTGTCTCCCGCAGTATTATCCCCTGTCGAATCACTCTGTGCTGAACGATTCTCCGCAGAACTGTCTCCTGTAGAACTATCATTCGTGGTATCACTTTGTGCAGAGCTATCGTCTGTGGAACTATTTCCCGTAGAGTTTTGCCCTTCATCTGAAGAATCCGTACTTTCTGTATCGCTGCCCGCATCCGTATTCTGGCGGTTCTTTAAAAAGATATATTCTCTCTGCGCCGCCTCATCATCCGGATAAAGGGAAACGTACTGCTGAACGACATCCCACGCAGATGAAAAATCACCGCTGTACTCATAAGCAATGATCTGATTTGACAAAAGCTCCTGCTGATTTGTGACATTATCCATCGCAAGTCCCTGTCTGATATCCTCTAACGCCGCTTCATAGTTGCCTTTTTCCATCTGGATCTCGGCAAGCGCATTCATTGCCACAGAGTCCGCTGTACCACTGTCGACATATGCCTGATAATATTTTTCCGCATTTGCAGAATCTTCTTCCGCTTCATAGACCTGTGCAAGGTAAAGGTTTGCTTTGGCACTGTCCTTTTTGACTGCTCCTTCTAACTCTTTGACTGCATTATCATATTGTCCGAGCAGATAATAAATCCTGCCGCGCCAGGTAAGATTTTCTGCGGAATTTCCCTTGATATCAAACGCTTTGTTTAAATACTCTTCCCCTTCCTCAGTCATATTATTACCGGCAAGGTTCTCATAAATCCCAACATACAGTTCATAATCATCCGGGTTATATTTGACAGCATTGGCAAAATCTTTTTTTGCCGTATCCGTATCCTGCTGCTTTAGACTCAGACATCCATGCAGATAATATGCGTTGCCGTTTTCCTCATCATAATCGATCATCGCCTGATAAGTAGCAAGAGCTCCTTCTATATCTCCACCGGCATACTGTGCTGCCGCCTTATAATAGCAGATGTCGAGTTCTGTATCTGTAATCTTCCCCACACACTGGGATAGTGCGCTGTTAAAAGCAGCCACTGCACCTTCATAATCACCGGACTGCATACTGTTAATCCCAATCTTGCGGAAATCCAGTTCATCTTCTAAGCGCTCATTGGTACATCCGGTAAAAAGTGCAGCAAACAATACTGCCCCTGCAACCATGTATGGCAATCTGTGTTTCTTCATATTATAATAATTCCTTTTCCCTACAATTCTTCAAATACCAGCCGCATATCATACCACACGGCTCCCCCGTGCTTTGACATGGACTTTCCTTCATTTACAAAACCAAATCTCTCATAAAATGGAATAAGACTCTCTTTACACGTTAAAACGATCCCTTTTCGTTCCTGCTCTCTGACATCCGCGATCACGCGCTCCATGAGTTTCGACGCACATCCCATTTTCTGATACTCCGGCAGCGTTGCCACTCCAAAGATCATCTGCCACTGTCCCTCTTCACGGTGCATTGTGGCATCCTCAAACATCTCATCCCGCAGGATTGGAATATCTGTCGTCATTCCATTGATCATGCTTGCCAGTTTCCCAGAATCCTCCAGTAACCAGAAATGATTCGGGAATACGGTCAGGCGTTTTTCAAAAGAATCCTTTTCTGCTGCTTCTTCCGGTGGAAAACACTGTCTTTCCAACTCTGTGACCGCATCTATATCATTTATTGTTGCAAATCTTATGTCCATTGTTTTTGTCTCCATTTTTAATTCTTGCTGCACTTCAGTCCGCAGTGCACGTCCGTAAAATCAGAGATTTTCCGGACTGACGGGCTTTCGCCCTATCAACGAAGCAAACAATAAAAAAGTGCCTGCAAGCAGTCATTTTTTATTGTTCACTTCGTTGGCACTGCTCAATGCTTACGCACATTATACCATACCTTTTTGATGTTTTGCATTGATTTTGAAACTTTTTGTGGTTATGCTATATCTAATAGTCAGATGATTCGAATGAATCAAATATTTGCAAAGGAGGATCTGATCTTGAAATTCTTTTCCGGAAAAGAAAAAAAACATACAGCAGAATCTAATGATGATCTCATCGAACGATTGCTGCTTGAGAATTACAACCGCTACTATCATCTTGCATACAGCTATGTACATAATCCCGACGATGCCAGTGACATTGTACAAAACGGAGCCTATCTGGCGATCAAAAACAGTGCTTCCCTAAGGCAGCCGGAATATGCGGCGACCTGGATTTACCGCATCATGTTAAATGAGATTTTTCATCATTTAAAGCGGCCGGATACCATTTCTTACGAGGATTCACTGATCGCAGAGGGAAAACCGGACCAGTATCAGGACTTAGATCTTAGAACTGCGCTCGATTCTTTGTCCCCGGAGGATAAGGCGATCGTGGAACTTCGGTATTTCGAGGACTTAAAAATCGAAGATATCGCCCGCGTCTTAAATGAAAATGTCAATACCATAAAAAGCCGTCTGTACCGCAGTATGCAGAAGTTAAAACTGAAAATGGAGGTAACCGAATGAACACCAATGATTTTTATGAATTAAAAAAATCCTATGACACCTCGCAAATGCCTGAAAAAGAGGTCATAAAAATGAAAGAAAAAATGAATCAGGCGAAAGCCGAGAAGAAGAACAAACACAATAAAACCATTATCACAAGAATCTGGGTTGGCGCTGCCGCAGCGATCGCAGCGTTTGTCATCCTGCCAAATACTTCACCGAGTATCGCCTATGCGATGGAACAGATCCCACTGCTTGGAAATTTGATCGAGGTCGTCACATTCCGCGATTACCAGTACAGCAGCGACAGAAACAACGCCGATGTCAATGTTCCAAAACTGGTACCGGAAACTGTCGCTTCCACTGAAAAAACAACGGAAGACCCGGTTGGGGAAAATTTAAAGAAATCAACCGATGAGATCAATGCGGAGATTGAAAAGATCAGCGACAGCCTGATCGCAGAGTTCAAACAGAACATGAACAACGAAGGTTATCAGGATATCATGATCAAACATGAGGTCATCAACACAACTGACGACTATTTTACCTTAAAACTGATGTGTTATCAGGCTGCCGGAAGCGGTTATGAGATGGATTATTATTACACGATTGATTTAAAGACCGGGGAACGCCTTGCGTTAAAAGATCTTTTTAAAGAGGGATCTGACTATATCACTCCGATCAGTGAAAACATCAAATCCCAGATGCGCGGGCAGATGGATGCCGATGAAAATGTCTCCTACTGGCTGGATGATACGGAAGTTCCTGAATGGAACTTTACCTCCATTAACGATGACACTTCCTTCTATATTAATGCTGACGGAAATCTCGTCATCAGCTTCAACGAGGGCGATGTCGGTCCGATGTCTATGGGTGTTGTGGAATTTACGATCCCGCACGATGTGATCGCCGATATTTTAAAATAAGAAATGTCTATGCAGTAAAGGATCCTGGCATGGTATTTAGCAGTCTCAACTTTATTTTTATTTTTTTGCCATTATTTCTGTTTGCCTATTATGTCACACCTGCTGCTTTCAGAAACAGTACGCTCTTTGCAGGGAGCATCCTGTTTTATGCAGTCGGAGTGATCAAACAGCCATATGCACTGTTTCTGTTAATGGTTCTGACCTATCTCAATTATGTGTTCGGAATCCGCCTTTATCAGATACACAATCCAAGAAAAAAGAGACTCTTTTTGACAAAAGTTATTTTTTTCGATTTTTTATGGTTGTTTTTGTTTAAATATTCCAGACATTTATTTCTGCCGCTCGGAATCAGTTTTTATACGTTCCAGCTGACTGCATATCTTTTTGATATCTATTACGGACGTATTTTACCGGAACGGGATTTTGTGACATTCGGCACTTACATCAGCATGTTCCCAAAATTAATTTCCGGACCAATTACCCCGTATGAGATGCTGCGCAGGCAGCTTCACAGTGCAAGACGCTTTCTGCCCGAAAATCTGGCGGAGGGTATGAAACTTTTTATCCGGGGACTTGGCTTAAAAGCGATTCTGGCGAATCAGTTTGGCAGTCTGTGGGCAAATGTTGGCACGATCGGATATGAAAGTATCTCCACGCCGCTTGCATGGCTTGGAATCTACGCATATTCTTTCCAGATTTACTTTGATTTTTATGGTTATTCCCTGATGGCAGCAGGTCTGGGCAGAATGCTTGGTTTTAAGCTTCCCATAAACTTTATGCACCCCTATCTCTCCACAAGCATGACAGAATTCTGGCGGCGCTGGCATATTACACTTGGACAATGGTTTCAGACCTACATCTATATTCCACTTGGCGGCAACCGCACAGGTACCTGCAAATGGATCCGCAACCTGCTTGTCGTGTGGATACTTACCGGAATCTGGCATGGCACAGAATTTCATTTTATTCTGTGGGGATTTTCCCTGTTCGTCATTGTATTGACAGAAAAACTGCTGTTGAAAAAATTGACGGACCGATACGCGCTGGCCGGACATCTTTATATGGCAGTTCTGATCCCATTGTCGTGGATGCTCTTTGGAATCAGTGATCCCGGCAGTATCGAAGTCTACACCCGGAAATTATTTCCATTTTTTTCCGCCGATGATGCCATTATTTATGTGAATGATTTCTGGAAAAATTTAAATGATTTCCGCTTTATCATCCCTGCCGGCTTCCTTTTTTCTACAAGGCTTCCGGTCCGCTTTTTAAAAAAAATCAGGGGCTCTGTGCCAGAAATTTTTGTCTATCTGGCAATTTTCTGGGCTTCTGTTTACTGTATTTACGTTGGCTCTAATGACCCATTTTTATATTTCAGATTTTAACGAAGGAACACTATGCGAAAAAAAATATCTGCCATATTGTTTTATTTTTTCTTTTTGATAAGCTGCCTTCTGATTCCACTCATTTACTTATATGTAACGTTAAACATAAATGCAGCCAAAAATACCTCCTTGTCCGTGTCTTCTGTCTCCGCTGCACAAAAACAGGACACCACGACACCATCGGACACTTCCGGTGCGCCATCTGACAATACAGACCGGCAGGATATCCCGGACACAGAAGTTCCGATGACAGAAATGACCACTGTTGATGCAGATTATTTCGACGACGCTTTAATGATCGGTGATTCCCGCACCGTCGGATTAAAAGAATATGGTACGTTGGGCAATGCCACCTTTTATTGTGATTCGGGTCTCAGTATCTATGAGCTGGAAAATAAAAAAATTATGGTGGACGGTATCGGAAAGGTCAGTATCTCTGATCTTTTAGCCAGCCATACCTATCATAAAATATATCTGATGCTCGGCATTAATGAACTTGGCTACGATGTCACACAGACATTTGAAAAATATGCGTCGTTTGTAAATTTTCTGCAAACCATGCAGCCGGATGCGATCATTTATGTGGAAGCAAATCTTCATGTGACTGCACAGCGCTCAGACTCGGATAAGACATTCAATAATGCCAATATCAACGCCTTTAATCAAAAAATTTCGACATTAGCCGATCAACGGACCATTTATTATCTGGACATCAATGAACTTTTTGACGATGCAAACGGCAATCTCGGCACACAGTACAGCAATGATAATGCGCATCCCCTCGGAAAATACTACGCAGTATGGTGTGACTGGTTAATGGAGCACGCCGTTGTCCGTGACGGGAAATCATAACCCCTTGCACCGGTTTTAAAATTTCGTTATAATATTTCCTGCAGATTACGGGGACATGAAACAGCCTGCGCTATCTTTTGTATGGCATCCCCTCAGAAACGGAGATATAGATTTATGAACAAAAAAGATATTTTAGAATTAAAACGGCGTTTTAAGAAAGATGCCTGCACTTTTACAAGACTGTGCGGCTGCTATGTGGATGCCGACCACAATAAGGTAACTTCTTTCGGGGAGACATTTTTAAATCTGGAAGATGAGGAATTTTACAAATACTTGGAGATTGCAAAAAAAATAATGTCCGGTACGATTGGAAATAACCTTTTAGAGCTGGAATTTCCGACTGCGGAGGAAGCTGCCGGCGGCAGACAGCAGTTTTTGATGGGACTGCGCGAGAGTGCCTTAAAAAATGATGATCTGATGGATGCATTTTATGATCTTGTCATTGACAGCTACGACTATGTCGGAAACTATCTGATCCTTGTATTCCACGATGCCTACGACGTTATGACAAAAACTTCTGATAATAATAAATTAGACGAGTCCGAGGAAGTTTACGAGTATCTGCTCTGCGCGATCTGCCCGGTCAACCTGACCAAACCGGGACTTGGCTACCGTGAGGATGAAAACCGTATCGGACCGCGTATCCGCGACTGGGTCGTTGGAGCTCCGGACACCGGATTTGTTTTCCCTGCTTTTACCGACCGGAGCACTGATATCCACTCTGTCATGTTTTACACCAGAGACACCAAGACACCGCACTCCGAATTTATGGAATCCGGTCTTGGCTGTGGCTCTAAATTTACAGCTACCGAACAGAAACTTACGTTCCAGAGCATTGTAAAAGAAGTCATCGGGGAAGATGATGACGAAAGCGATGCCATTTTCATGGATATCCAGGACAACTTAAATGACCTGATCCCGGTCGCTTTAGAAGATGAACCAGAACCGGAACCGGTTCCTGTCACAAAGAGCACAATCTCTTCCGTACTCGCAGAGAGCGGTGTGACCGAAGAACAGGCAGCTGTGATCGAACAGACCTATGAAAATGTATTTGGAGAAGAAGTCCCGGTCGCAGAACATTTAGTAGATCCGAAACTGGTGGAGGCAAATGCCAGACGCAAAGAAAAATTAGAGTTGGTACAGCAGGTTGAAAATTTGAAACAGCAGTTAGAAGAAACACGCACTCTTCCGGTAGAAGAATCTGACGGGGATGACGTCCCGGCAGTCAAGACCTACGACGTCATTCTGCGTGTCAAACCGGAAAAAGTCGACCAGATCCACTCCCAGGTCATCGACGGCAGGAAATGCCTTGTCATCCCGATGGACGAGGATGAACACGCTGCCGTCAACGGCGTGAACACGACGATCTGACAGTTACATAACAATCCCTTCTAAAAAAGGTGGACAGCCTCCAGAATTGATCCCAGGATCAAATTTCTGCCAGCTGCCCACCTTTTTTTCTGACGATCCGTCTGTCTGTACACTCACTATCCGGTCAAATCCCTTCCTTACGAAAGTCTCTCTCTGATATAATCTTCCATCTTTTCCCTCGGTACTCCAAGCGTCAGCGACAACTCACCATACAGTCCATTTTCGGCCGCTTTCATATAGCGTTCATCCACTGCAGTTGCTTTCTTTCCCTGTGCCAACCGCTCTTTTTTCCGCTGATACAAAGTCTTTACAATGCTCACCCATGCATGATAATCACAGGTACGGAGTGCCTCTTTGTATGTTTCCTCACGCTGTTTGTCATCCGGCACCCACAGAAGTTCAATCTGCGGTAATTCGTCAATCAGCCTCTCTGCCTCTTCTTTTGAAATCGTTCTGCGCATTATAATCTTTTCACTGTCCGTCGGAACATAAATAGTCCCATTCTTATCTCCGACCGGGGCTAAAACGTAATACAGCTTCTCTTTGTCTGCTCCCGACATATCAATATGGGTAATATCCCTGATCTGACAGACACCTTTCGCGCCACACACAACATATTCTCCGATTTCAAACATTCTTCTGATTCTCCTTTCTCCAGTTTCCATTTTAAACGATAACATACAGGTAATTCTCCACCCAGTATTTTTACTATATCATTATTTTCCCCAAAAAGTCAGCAAAATAAGCGTTTTCAAATTATTTTTGTGAAAACTGCAACACATCCGGCTGTACCATATTAGACATATTTTACAATCGAGTAGGAGGGAAATCTGAGTGATTTCCCGACCTCTCACACCACCGTGCG
>ENA-OYDJ01000748-OYDJ01000748.1-human-gut-metagenome-genome-assembly--contig:-NODE-748-length-10790-cov-5.072566_pt1 | contig 10790 bp, 4 predicted proteins | sample MGYA00243465_ERZ652897 | MGnify/ENA primary metagenome ERZ652897 (study PRJEB26926, sample SAMN06164859) | human gut metagenome | biome: ENVO:00009003; feature: ENVO:2100002; material: ENVO:00002003...
CGTCGGCAGCGTCAGATGTGTATAAGAGACAGATACTACGATGGCAACATCAGCTTGACGGGCATTTTCTACGGCTTTGTCTATCTCGGCTTGTTCGTCGTCGGTCAGCGGATAGTCTATGATTTCACTTTCGGGCCAGTGGGCGTCCACCAGGTCGCAGCCTTTGGTGTAGAGCACCTCTGCCTTGCCTTTTGTCTTTTCTTGAATGCCTTCCAGCACAGTGGTCACTTCTACGGCAAGTGGGCCGTAATGGGTCAGCGCGTAGCCTTCTTCATTGGCATTGGGACCACAGACGGCAATCTTCTTGGTGGAGTTGATGTCTAAGGGCAATAGTTCACCGGCATTCTTCAGCAGAACGATGGACTCGCGGGATGCCTGCAAGGCAATGGCTTCGTTCTCTTCTTTTTCCACTTCACGGTCGGCATCGGCAAGGTCTGTCTGATAGGGGGCATCGAACAGACCGATGAGGAACTTTACCCGAAGGATGTCGCGCACGCGGTCGTTGATGACTTCTTCGCTCAGTCCGCCTTCCTTCACCAGTTCGCGGAGGGGAAGGACGAAGGAGTCGGGCGAGCGGAAGGTGCAGCGTACGTTCAGTCCGGCTTCCACGCTTTGGCGGACGGCTTCTTTCATGTCTTTGGCGGTGCCGTGCTTGGTGTAGAGGTATTCTACGGCGTCACTGTCGGATACGACGTAGCCACGGAATCCCATTTCGCCACGCAGGCGGGTGGTGAGCCAGTAGTAGCTGCCCTGCACGGGGATGCCGTCGTAATCGTTGTACGAACTCATTACGCCCAGCATGCCAGCTTCCCGGATGACGCGTTTGAAGGGGTAGATGTGTATGTTCTCCACTTCGCGCGGCGACATTTGCGGGTCCACACGTGCCATGCCTTCGCGGGCGCCTTTGTTGTTACTGTAAGCGGCAAAGTGCTTGCCGGTGGCGGCCACTTGGTGGTTGTGCTGCAAGCCGCGCACCATTTCGATGCCCAGTTCGGCTACGAGGTAGGGAGATTCGCCGTAAACCTCCTCGTAGCGTCCCCAGCGCTGGTCGCGTCCTACGTCGAGGATGGGGGCGTAGACGTTGGTGTAGCCCAGCATGCGGGCTTCGCGTCCGGTGATGAGTCCTACTTGGCGAATCAGTTCACGGTTCCAGGTATGTCCCAGTCCCAGTTGGGTGGGGAAGTTGGTGGCGCGGTAGCTTTCCACGCCGCGTATGCCTTCGTTGGTAAAGTCTACAGGGATGCCGAGACGGGTATCTTCCACAAAGAACCGCTGTACCTCGTTCAGTGCCCAGGTGTGGCGCGAGGCGGGCCAGACGTAGGCATTGTCCGAGGGGGGGAGTCCCCATTGCTGGAAGCCGTTCAGGTGTTCGTCGATGGCGCCGATGCCGTCTTTCCAGAGCAGCTCTTTCCATTCGGGGGTGGGGAGGTCGTCTTTCAGTACACGTTTGTAACCGTAGAGGGTGACCATTTGGCAGGTCTTCTCGTCCAGCGTCATCTGTTGCAGCAGGTTTTCGATGCGTGCTTCGAGCGGGGCGGAGGGGGCTTCGTACACGTCTTTCACTCCGTTTTTGTTGAAGTCTATCCAACCTTTGCGGTATATTTCACTTTTCACCGGCTTGTAGGTTGCCGGTGTTTTGGCAGGCTTTTGTGCGCAGAGCAGTGTGCTTCCTCCAAGCAGCAGGGTTAGGGCAATAAGGCTCTTCATGATATGTTCTAAAAATCTCTTGGTTATTATTGTTTCTTTTGTTGACAAAAATACGGCTAATGTGTGAAATAAAGGGATAAAATAGTCCGAAGTATCGGCTTTTATTGTCCGAAGGGTCTTCCTCTTACTAAAAATATCCTCCAAGACGCTACCGGGGAATTCAAATCATTATTAGACGAAACATATCATTCACTTTTAAAAAGAAAGAGAGAACACTATAATAACCTGAAAAGTAGATGCAATCGCGGTGTATACAAGTATTACGGCTACATCTGTTAAACGAGGGTGTATTTATATAATAGGAATCTGTTGGCGGAATTGTTACTTGTACGGAAGAACTTTCTTTTCAACCTTGGGATGTCTAAACCAAACCTTGGTTTAGACATCCCAAGGCTGGGTATGAAAAAACCAAAGTTTGGGATAGATTGCTTCCTTAATTCTTTCCAGTTTTTCAGTTAACTTCAGAGACTTTTTCCGTTAACTTCCCATCTCTTCTGTGCAAATATCCATTACAGAAGATAGAGATTCCCTCTTGCAGGGGTTAATTCCGTCAACGGATACTGGCTTTGGTAGCTGTTTGAACATTGATGACAATGGGGTGCACATATTGTATGTATGGAGGATTATTGTTTTTATCACGAAAAGTCAGTATTAGCTAATATTTGTAAATATATGGTGATTGCTAATAAAAGAATATGTATCTTTGTGCCAAAGAAAGCGGTAGAGGATGAAAAATAAAGTAGCATTTATCCCTTTTTCACCCTCCCTACTTAGCAATGAGTTACGCAATCTTTTAAATTTCAGACTGTTACAAAGTCATGGGGTTGACTGGATTTGACCAACTGGGCAGTTTAAGAGCAGAAAACAAGAAATAAAAAAGAGATAGGAAATAATTGATTTTCAAGTATTTCCTATCTCTTTTGTTTTTTGTAAAAATCAGCTTATTATCTCTTGTATAGCTGTTATTTATGTACTTTTTGTTACTCGTTTGTTACTCGTTTCTAAACTTAATTATCTATCTTTGTAGTGGTAACAAATTGGGAACAAGTATTCTTTCTAAACACAACCCATTATCTTACAATTAGTTACAGTGCAATATTTAGACGATAGGTAATGGATTTGTAACGTGCTAACTTCTGTATTCTTCATCGCTTTGAAGTGGGATGATTAGCAACAACAAAAGTAATGATTTTAATGCAATCTACCAAATTTCTACGTGCATATAGAAGAAATGAACATCTTTAATTCGGGGAAAATGAGTAAATTTGAAGCCGGAATGAATTATTACGCTGTATATTAACGAATTAGATGAAATATGAAGAATGTTATTATGCATATGTCAACACATCCTCGTCTCTTAAAAGATGTATTGACTCAATATAAGTCCACATTTGCAGCTTTGAAGGAGCTGATAAACAATGCAATTCAGGCGAATGCCAAGCGGGTGAAAATCAGTTTGATTCCCACAGATTGCGATAAAGATTCAATAAACTATCATCCTATTGATGTTATTAAAATACATGACGATGGAAATGGGGTACCTTTCTCTCAATTTGATGATAAAATCATGAAAGTTGCAACAGATAATAAAGAAGGCGGATTGGGTATAGGGCGATTTGGAGCATTACAGATAGGTAGAATAATGTCAATTTATACAGTAGGGTATGAAATAGAACGTAAGGTTTATACCACAACTTCAGTTGTTCTTGCAACTTCCATGTTTCAAAGCAATGAAGAACTGCAAGAACTTGAAATACCTTGTGAAACCTCTGAAACCTCTAATCCTCTTAATACATGTTACGAAGTCGTTATTAGTAACTTGTATCAATATGAACAAACCACCAAAAAGAAAAATAAGTTAAGTTCTGAATTTGATTCAATAAGCAATTTTAAACAAGCTCTATTTGAATCTTATCCATTCAATATTTTTGAAGGAAAAATTAATTTTGTTGTCAATGATGAAGAATTGACACGAGAGCAGTTCTGTATAGGAACTCCTCAATATAAGTCTATAGCCTTTGCAGATGCACAAGGTAAAGGACATACTATAAACTTTCATTTTTATCATGTGAATCTGAAAGAGAAGAATATTAATATCTTTTTCCAAATAGATAATAGAGGAGTAATGACATCCATTGCAAAATACCAATACGTAAGCCCTTGGCATACACCAGACGCAGGAGCTTGGTATATAATGATTGATTCTGATATTATTACACATGACATGATTTCAAATTTTGAATTGATAGACCTTGGAGAACAAAATGCAAAAGCTATACAAGAACTCATAAAAGAACAAATTGACAACTTTTTTAGAGAAACAAATATCAAGTACAAAAGTTTTATAGAAAGACTTTCAAAAGACCCAAATTATCCATATAATAGCCTAAAAACTGATGATAGGCCAAGTTTAGAAGTAAATGTATTCAATCATACAGCTTACTTATTAGAAATGGAACAAAAACTGATAGAGAATAACAATTCTGCAAGGAAAACGATATATCCAATGGTTAAAAAAATCATTGAAAACGGTGATACTGAGTTTCTTGTAAATAAGGTTGTACGTTTGACAGACGATAGCCGTAGGCGTTTTTGTGAGCTTATTGATTCAACTGACTTGGATGATGTAATCAGTTTTTCTTCTTCAGTTGCCAAGCATCAACAATTTTTGGATTTCTTACATGAACTTTGTTATGGTGAGATATCTAAATGGCTTAAAGAAAGAAGTCAATTACACAAGATTATTGAAAAACAATTATGGATTTTTGGTGAGGAATACAATGAAAGCACCAAATTATGGTCTGACAAAAGTTTGGAAAAGAACTTAGAATCACTTCATAAAAAATATTTTTCTTATGAACCAACGGAAGAAGATGAAAATTTGATACAAGAAGCACAAGCTCGTGATAAGGATATCACTGATTTGTTTTTTTATAATAAAAAGAAATTGGGCAATGGTAGAGAAGAAGTTTTAATTGTGGAATTAAAAGCACCGTCATGTGCTATTGCAGAAAAAGAAATACAGCAAATAGAAAAATATAGGTATGATATTATCAGCTCCCCGGCTTACCCACACAATAAGGTTTGTTATAAAATTATTTTGGTTTCCTCAAGAATAACGCCAAGAGCTCAGGTTCAAATAGATGCTGCGCGTTCTAATAAGTATGAAGCAACCCCTTTCTTATTCTCAGATTACACAAAGGATGGTAAAGACATTAAGTTATATATAATGTCTTGGAGTGAGCTAATTTCAGAAAATAGAAAAAAATTATCATATCTTTCTGATTCGTTGAGCGTGAAAGCCGAAGATGCCAATAAAAAATTTGACAAAGAATATCCGCATCTAATTGACGAGAAATCAAGGAATCGCTTAAATAAGCGAGAATTGAATTAGCGATTGCCAGCTAAAAATTAGGAGAGCATATCTACCTCTTGGGATATGCTCTCCATTTTATACTTTTGTCCTATCGGCTGCTCAATACAGACAATATCTTCATCGGTCATATTTTACTTAGTGTAAAGCAATCGTCTATATCAATCACGTTTCTTTTTCAACTAACATCACTTTTGTTCAAGGAATACATTATATCTTCAATTTCGGAAGTGCATCCACAGTACTTACTGTCCTGCAAGATAGAATAATAACCGATAACAAGAGGTCAAGGATATAACGGGGTTGCTCGTGTTCTCTTGACCAGTCATTTGGGTCGTTCTTGATTTGGGATGTCTTGTCGATGGTGACGGCATAGCGTTCCATTATCCAGTCAATTGCAGACTTGCCATTGACTATGTACTCGTAGGCCTTGAGCGGAATGTTCTCGATTGTGATATGACCGTTGTAAATGATGCGTGCCTTATCTACAACGAGTTTCCCGTTCTCGTCACGAACTTTGGCGAACTTTATCTTATTCACGGCAAAGTATTGATAGGTTTCATCTGTCCATTCGCTTTGCCAGATATCAATGTCACCAATAACTTTTATACCAAAGAAACGATGTGCAAGCATCGGCATATTTGCATAAAATGGATAATCACCGTCTTGACCTGTAATCTGCTCATTGATTCCTTGCTCATAGTTCAAGTGTAGGTCGGCAAGTTCTTTCCCGGCTTTATAAAAGGCCATGAAGTCCTGCACATTATCTACAATGGGGATGTGCGGTAATGACTTTTTCAAGTCATCGGCGAAACGCTCACAGTATTGCTTGGAATGAAGTAGTCCATACACATAATAGAATATATGTTCTTTAGTGATGGCTTTTGAACCACCGAAACGGCTACGAACTTCTTTCAATATCCAGTCGGTTATGCCATCGTGTCGGATATAGCGGTTTGTTTCCGCATCATCGAAAAGCGTAGCTTGTGGATTTTTGTTTTCTTCATACCAATATAGAGGGAAAAACTGCCCCTTATCCACTACTTGTAAATCAGAAATACTATCTGTAATCAATGATGCAAATGGCTTTTGTTGTCCAACTCCACTTACTGTGATAACAAGATTATTATAATTATTAGTAGGGAATAATTGCTTCCACAAACCGGGACGTTCAATAAATGGCCGATGATAGTACAATTCAACTTTATTGAATGGTCTATAAGAGGATATTACAAAAGCGTTTGTGTTAAAATGATGTATTATTCTTTTTTCATGGTCTTTTTTCAAATTAACAGTCCAACTAATCTTTCTATCATCCGTAGATATATCGCTTTTGTCAATTTGTTGATTGTAAAATTCAATCATAGAACACATATTGCTTGTAACCTTATCTTTTGAAAATCCAGATACCCAAGCATCCCGATTAGTTGTAACACCAATAGCATAAGTGCTAAATATACTTTGAGTATTCAATGCAAACTTCTTTTCAGAAGTCAATGGTATAAGATTATCAAACAGCCCATCACGTTGATTTATCCAATCTGCTTTATCATTAGGCGTGATAATCAGCCATTCCAATTTTTGCGAAGTAATTGAACGGAACTCCTTTACCATTTTGAGCTTTTGCTCACGGGTTAGGTAATCACCTATGTCGTGATAATGGATAACTGCCTTTTGCCCTTTCTTCGCCGGATTTTTAACAAGGAAAGTTATGGCGATAGGAGTTCGAGAACCGCTGCCAAAGATTTTACCACCCTCTTTGCGTGATAATTCACCTGATGTGCGTTGATTGCCACGGAGATTCAGTACATAAATTGAAGTAAATTCTTCTTCAAGACAACGACGCATACCATCCTGCCCAGCCCCATCAATCCATGCACCATTACTTATGAATGCGACAATACCACCTTCATTCTGCGGGATGCGGTCTGAAGCCCAACGAAAAGCTTTCACATAACTGTCGTAAAGAGATTTGTTCAGAGTGGCTGAACTTTTCGCTGCATACGTTTCTGACACACGTTTATCAAGATACGGGTAAGACAAATTCTGTGCATTATCATTAGCCGATTTCTGCCCAATAGAATACGGCGGATTCCCCACAATCACCCTCACATGCGTAGCCATCTGCTTCTTTACTCGTTTGGAATTGTCCTGAAAAAACTCTGTGAAAAGCTCGTTGTGCTTCTTTTCCGCCAGTTGGAATGTGTCCGTCAGGCAAATTCCACTGTACGGCAGGTAAGTTTTCCGATGGGCAATATCATGGAATACCGATTCAATGTTCACATCGGCAATATAATAGGCCAGCAATACGATTTCATTGCAGTGGATTTCATTCAGGTACTTGCGTTCCATGTCCTCTGGGCGTATAAGACCGGATTGAAGCAAACGGGTAATGAACGTACCTGTACCTGTAAACGGGTCAAGGATATGCACGTTCTGTCCGGTCAGCGAAGTATTGAACTCCGTTTTGAGTATATCATTTACAGAATGGATGATGAAATCCACACATTCCACGGGCGTATAGACAATACCCAGCTTTTCCACGGTAAGTGGGAAAGCACCTTTGAAAAACTTTTCGTATAGGTTCTTAATAATCGTCTGTTTACCCTCCAGATTATCAATGCCACCCACATTTGTCCTCACCGACTGATAGAATTTCTCCAACACTTCGGTATCTTTCTCGAAAGCCTGCTCTTGCAAAAGGTCTATCATGCGCTGCATGGAACGGCTTACGGCGTTGTTATTTACGAACTGGTAATCGGCAAACAACGCATCGAACACTGGGCGGGTGATGATGTGCTGTGCCAACATCTCAATAGCCTGTGCCGCATCCACGGATGGGTTAAGGTCGCGCTGCAATCCCTTGAGATAATCGTTAAATGCCTTTTTGTGTACACCTGACTGGATAAGTTTGGAAATACGTTCAATGAATTTGTGTGCGATAAGCCCGATTTCCTTTGCCCAGTTCTCCCAATAAAGGCGGTCGCCGCATTTTTCCACAAGTTTGGCATACATACCATCCTGCAACTCTCCAAACCGCAATTCCAACTGACGGGCAATCTCGACATTCTCCATTTGCCGTGCTTCTTCCGCTCCTTCCTGAAAGCCAAGCCCCGGTCTGCCAATTGTAACGGACGGTGTATAGGACTGTTTATTCGGTTTTTGCTTGTTAAGTGCAATCTTGTTCACCATCGCATTGAAACGGTCATCATGTGAACGAAGCGCGTTCAGAATTGCCCAGACCACATCGAAAGTCTTGCTGTTGTCAAGTGCTTCCTCTGCCGAAACATCTGAAGGTACTACAATCGGGATTATGATATATCCGTACTTTTTCTCATCGGGCAACCCTTTGTGGAATGTACGCATTACACGACCAACCGACTGCACCACGTCCACCTGAGAGTTGCGAGCGGAAAGGAACAGCACGGCATCGAGCGACGGCACGTCCACTCCTTCGGACAAACAGCGCACATTAGTCACTACACGGCACTCGCGTTCATTGTCCGATTCTTCTGCCAGCCATTGGAGGATTCCGTTACGTTCCTGAGAGTTCATTGAGCCGTCAATATGTTTTGTGGCTACAGAAACAGTATGCGAAAGGCTCTCCGTATCAAGATTTTCTTCGTACTGTGCGGATATTCTCGGAAGCACCGAAGTTACATATTTGGAAGTTCCTGCTTTCGTTTCACTACCTATCGAGGAACAAAACGCCACGGCACGGCGCATCATTCGTGGGTCGGCATCCCATGTGCGATGGTCGTCACCCTGTATCATTTTCGACAGTCCATTGATTACGCCTATAAGTTTGGATGTGTCGTCAAAATTCAACTCTGTGGTGGAATTGGTTATATCACGCTTGATGTTGTCCGGTACGTCATCCTCGCTGACAGTAAGGACAAGTACTTTGTAATCGGTCAGTAAGCCATTCTGTACGGCGTAGGAGAAATTCACCCGGTAGAACTCTTCCCCGTAAAGTGCCTTGTCATCCATCGAACAAAGAACACACTCCTTTTCCGAAGCTTTTATCTTGGCTGATTCACCATACAGACGCGGAGTGGCAGTCATGTAAAGACGTTTCCTGCCTTGTACGTTATCGTCAGAGTGTATCTTGGTGAAATTACTCTCGTCCCTGTTAGCTATTTTTACGCCTGTCGTGCGGTGGGCTTCATCGCAGATGATGAAATCGAATATTCCGTATGCACCGTTGGTTTCGGAAAGGATTTCCTGTTGTGCCGCTGAAACAGCATCAATGGACTGGTAAGTGGAAAACACGACTACCAGCCCGTCATGGTCACAGTATTTCTTCAACTGCGAGGCAATGGACTGCGGATTGGTGGATGCTGGTACAGCAAGGTCAATAATACTGTCGTCCATGTCATCGAAGTCCTTGCCTGTCTTGCGCGAGGCTTTGGAATCGGAACAGATACAGACAGCCTTGATGGGTTTCTTTGCGTCCGCAGACCATGCGTTGAGTGATTGCCCCAGCAAGGCAATGGACGGAACCATGAACAGTAAAAGCCCCTTGTTTCCAAGTAACTGCTCGGCAATGAGTAGCGAAGTGTAGGTCTTACCAGTCCCACAAGCCATAATAAGTTTACCCCTGTCATTGCCATCCACAATATAATGAGTATAAGCCTTGGATATGGCATCCAACTGGTGCTTACGTGGCTTTTTCCCTTCCACGAGTGCGGAGTTCCCTGTAAGTCCGTCCATCAGTTTTTGCCAGTCCACAGGCGAGGATTCAAGGTCAGCCATACCGATACGTGTCACGGGCGGCTCTTGATTACGGATGGCTTCCTCAGCGTTGCTCCCCCAATGGTTAGTAGTGGAAATCCATACACGGTTTGAAAAACGGGTAGTCTGAAAAGTAACCTCGTTTGCGAATGTCCGGCTGGAAGTGGCGAGGAACGAATCCACGGCTGGCTTGTCAATTGCAGCATCCTCGGCATAGCACTTACACTGTATTGCCCAATAGTCGCCCATTTCCGTTTTAGCCACAAGGTCTATTCCGGTATCAGTACCACCGAAATCCTTGCGTCCCGGAAACTCCTCCCACAGCCACACCTTTTCAAGCTCATTATAGCGTGGGTCTGTCAATAACCATGAGCGCATCAGACGCTCGAACTTTGTACCTTTCTCCTTTTCTGTAAATGATTCGGTACGGAATTTATGCAGTATATCCTTGAAATTCATCTCTTGATAAGAGATAAATGCAATTGAAATTATATTTGAGAATCAGCATATTCCGTATCTGCCAAAAGGGATTCACTCAACTTTCATATAGTTTTTATATGATTTATCGCATTATCAACAAGCCATTTATGCTCAATTTTCAGTATTTTGTGTACCTTTGCATAGAAACTATAACTCTTATCAAGAGATTCGGATATTTGCTAAACAAGTCTCATTGAGAAACTTCCATTACAAGTCTTTCAGGATAAGACTGTTTGCCTTGTCCACTACACTTGTATCAAGCGAAGCAAGATAGATGCGAGTGGTTTCCTCCGAATCATGTCCCATGCCTTCGCTGATAACTGCAAGCGGTATGTTCTTGCTCTTGGCGATGCTTGCCCAAGCATGACGGGCACAATACATACTTAGCGGAAGAGCCAGACCGACCAACCGGGCTATCCCTTTCAATGCGATGTTTACCCGGCAGAGTCTGTCTCTTATACACATCTCCGAGCCCACGAGACCCTAAGACATCTCG
>ENA-OYDJ01000759-OYDJ01000759.1-human-gut-metagenome-genome-assembly--contig:-NODE-759-length-10701-cov-5.560023_pt1 | contig 10701 bp, 5 predicted proteins | sample MGYA00243465_ERZ652897 | MGnify/ENA primary metagenome ERZ652897 (study PRJEB26926, sample SAMN06164859) | human gut metagenome | biome: ENVO:00009003; feature: ENVO:2100002; material: ENVO:00002003...
GGGCTCGGAGATGTGTATAAGAGACAGTCTTGACACTCAAAAAAGAAAGTATCATAATGGGGGTCAGAAAAAACGATATAGAGAGTCGGAGGCATATGTTATGGATATCAGATTTGAAAAAAGAGAACATTTAAAGGAAAAACCAGATCAGAAACATCTTGGATTTGGAAAATATATGACAGACTATATGTTTGTTATGGATTGGACAAAGGAAGAGGGCTGGAAAGATGCAAGAATCGTTCCGGAAGGACCAATCACCATGGATCCGGCATGTGTAACGTTACATTATGCACAGGAAACATTCGAGGGTATGAAAGCATACCGTACTGCAGAGGGTAAGATCCAGTTATTCCGTCCGGAGATGAACGCAAAGAGAATGATCAACTCTAACGCAAGACTCTGCATGCCGGAGTTCCCGGTTGATATGTTTGTTGAGGCGGTAAAAGCACTGGTAAAGGTAGAAGAGGACTGGGTTCCATCAGAGCCGGAGACATCTCTTTACATCCGTCCGTTTATGTTTGCAACAGAAGCTGCACTCGGCGTACATATGGCATCTGCTTATAAGTTTATGATTATCTGCTGCCCGGTTGGCGCTTATTATGCAGAGGGAATCAACCCGGTTAAGATCTTAGTTGAGGATGAACTGGTTCGTGCCGTAAAAGGTGGTACCGGATTTACAAAATGCGGTGGTAACTACGCAGGTTCTATTTTAGGACAGGTTAAAGCAGAGAAGATGGGATATTCCCAGGTACTCTGGTTAGATGGTGAACATCGGAAATATGTAGAGGAAGTTGGAACCATGAACATCATGTTCAAGATCGCAGGCGAGATCTACACAGCACCGATCGAGGGAACTGTTCTTCCGGGTGTCACAAGAGATTCCATGATCCATCTGTTAAGAGACTGGGGTTATAAAGTAAATGAGACCAGACTTTCCGTAGACGATCTGATGAAAGCCGGATATGATGGCACACTTGAGGAAGTATTCGGAACAGGTACTGCAGCAGTCATCTCCCCTGTCGGAGAACTCCGCTACAAAGATGATGTTGTAACGATCAACGATTTCAAGATCGGTGAGCTGACACAGAAATTATATGATACCTTAACCGGAATCCAGTGGGGCAGACTGCCGGATAAATATGGCTGGACAGTAGAGGTAAAATAAGTAGTTGCGTCAGGGTTTCCGATGAAAAAACAGATTGCACGCACTACGGGCAGACTGATTGTTATGAAAAACACCATGGACATGCAAAATCGCATGTTCGTGGTGTTTTTGGTTATACTAAAAATAAGTGACAGGTCAGGTGTCCTGTGTTAATATGGAACAGAAAGAACGGAATGTAACACGCCAGACCGGCGTCGTTCTGAAAATGGAGGACGACTATGAGTAAAACATTAGAACAATTCGAGCAGTATCTCGATAAAATGAAAAAATATGAACATATCAATACGCTTCTTTACTGGGACATGAGAACCTGTGCACCAAAACTGGGGCAGGCAGGACATATCGATGCACTGACTTATTTTTCAACCGAGAGCTTTGCGATGTCGACTTCGGATGAACTTTACGGCATGTTAGAGACCTTAAAGACACCGGAAGAATTTGCACAGCTGTCAGATACCATGAAATTTATCGTGACACGCATGCAGCGCGATATGGAAAAAGACAGACGGATTCCAAAAGACCGTTATGAAGTGATGGTCCGTGAGCAGGCAGAATCCGGAAATGCATGGGAAGATGCAAAAAATGCATCTGACTTTTCCATTTTTGCACCGCATCTGGAGAAAATGATTGCACTTACCAAAGAAATGGCAGGTTACACAGATCCGGGCAAAGAAGTTTATGATGTATTGTTAGATAAATATGAAGAGGGAATGGATTCTGCAACGATTGACCGTCTGTTTGGTGAACTAAAGGAAGCGCTGATTCCGCTTGTGAAAAAAATACTTGCCGCAAAACAGCCGGATGATACAAAATTCCATGCTTATTTTGATCCGGATGATCAGAGAAAAGTGCAGGATCTTTTGCTTTCCTACATCGGATTTTCCAAAGATGCCGGTGCAGTAGGAGAGACAGAGCATCCTTTTACACTGAATTTTTCTTCCAAGGATGTCCGGGTGACAAATCATTATTATGAACATGATCCGATTTCTGCCATGTTTTCGGCTATCCATGAGGGTGGTCATGCGATTTTTGAACAGAATGTCAATCCGGAATATGACAACACGGCTGCAGGAAGCTGCCGTTATATGGGCGTGCATGAGAGCCAATCCCGTTTTTATGAGAATATTTTAGGGCGCAATAAGAATTTCTGGATTCCTGTCTATGAGAAAGTGCAGGAGCTGATGCCGCAGATGAAGGACATTTCGCTGGATGAGTTTTACCGTGAGATCAATCATGTCAGAAACAGCCTGATCCGTACCGAGGCAGATGAGGTGACCTATTGCTTCCATATTATATTGCGTTATGAAATGGAGAAGGCAATCTTTCGTGACAATGTACCGGTTGCGAAACTTCCGGAACTCTGGAATCAGAAAATGAAGGAATATTTAGATATCACTCCGGCAAATGATGCGGAGGGAATCTTACAGGATATGCACTGGTCAGATGGTTCCTTCGGCTATTTTCCAAGCTATCTGTTAGGAAGTATCTATGACGGCATGTACTTAGAGGAGCTTGAAAAAGAGTTAGGGCCGGTAGATGAGATCTTAAAAGAGGGCAGAATCAAAGAAATCACAAAGTGGCTGAATGAAAAGATCCACTGGTATGGCAGCACACGCACACCAAAAGAAGTGATTGCAAATGTGTGTGGAAAAGAAGTATCAGCAGAGCCATTGGTGCGTTATTTTGAAAAAAAATATGCCAGCGTTTACGATTTAAAATAAATGAAGCAGAATCGTGTGAAAAATGAGAATTTTTACACGCAGGAATGGGGACTTATATGAAAAAACAGGGAATTATTTTTGATATGGATGGCACACTTTGGGATTCAGCCGCCAATGTGGCAGAATCCTGGAATGAAGCGATCCGTCAGGATGGAAGGTTAAATAAGGCACTCACAGAAGCCGATATCAAGGGTGTTATGGGAAAGACCATGGATGTGATCGCAAAACTGTTATTCCCGGAAATTTCTGAGAAAGAGCAGGAGACACTTTTAGCGGAGTGCTGCAGGATCGAGAACGATTATTTAAGAGAACATGGCGGAGTGCTTTATCCGGATCTTGAGGATACATTCAAAGAATTAAAAAAGACATATGAACTTTACATTGTAAGCAACTGCCAGAAAGGTTACATTGAGGCATTTTTGGATCATTATCATTTCTGGGATTATTTTTCCGATATCGAATGTTACGGAAATAATCTTTTACAGAAAGGGGACAATATCAGACTGCTTGCAGACCGGAACCATTTAGAAGAAGCAGTCTATGTGGGTGATATCCAGGGAGATTATGATGCCAGCAGAAAAGCTGGCGTTGGATTTATTCATGCCGCATACGGTTTTGGAATCGTACCGGAAGCACAGTATAAAATACAGTCATTTTCAGAACTTGTGACAAAACGGGTGGCAGAAACATATTTTAGAGGATTAATATGACAAAATTACAAGAACTACTAAAACAGATCAACCGAAAACATGTGTATATCCAGACGCATAATTTCCCTGACCCGGATGCCATTGCGAGTGCGCTTGGGATCCAGGAGCTGTTAAAGCACAATGGAATTTCTTCCACGATCTGTTATAAAGGAAAAATAGACCGTTACAGTACCGACAAGCTGCGTGAACTGATGGAGATCGAACTTTTGAATGTGGAGGATCTTAGTACCATTTTGACAGATGAGGATGAAGTGATCCTTGTGGATGCACAAAAGGGTAATTCAAACATCGTTGACATTACGGGGGACGAGATCATCTGCATCGATCATCATCCGGAAAATGAAAAGTTTCCATACCGGTTTAAAGACATCCGGCCGGAAGTGGGAGCATGTGCGACGATCGTTGCACAGTATTTCTTTGAAAATAATATCCCGATGGATAGAAGAATCGCCACGACTCTGACATACGGTGTACGGATCGATACCAATAATCTGAGCCGTGGAGTGTCAAAACTCGATATTGAGATGCTCTACCGGATGTTTGATGAATGTGATTATGAGGTCATCCATATGTTAGAAAACAGTAATCTGTGTTTTGATGATCTGATGGCATATTCGAGTGCGATTTCAAGTATTGAAGTATATGATGACATCAGTTTCTGCAATACTGGTAAGGATTGTCCAGTCATTGCAAATATATCCGATTTCATGCTTGCTTTAAAAGAAGTGTCATTTTCCGTCGTGTATTCGAGAAAGTCAGACGGAATCAAACTTTCCGTGCGCAGTGAAAAGAGTATGCTCGATGCAGGAAAGATTGTGGCGGAGGCACTGAAAGGAATTGGCAATGGCGGCGGCCACGCATCGATGGCTGGAGGATTTGTACCGTGTACGGGCAGTGACATGGATGTAAAACTGTTAGAGGCACAGATGAAGGAGCGGTTTTTAAACGTGATCGCAGATGTGAAAAAACGTGCTCTGTGAAAAGCATGAAGCCCTCTTGACATTCTCACTTTCCGAGTCTATACTAAAGATTAGATTTTTGGCAAAAGGCAATGACGAAGACAGTAGTTCATCAGGAAAAGCAACAGAGAGCCGGAGCAGGTGGAAACCGGTGCGAGTATCTGCTGAATGAAAATCACTTCCAAGCCGCAGTCTGAAATGGTCAAGGCAGATCACGACTGGGATTTTCCGTGACAGAGTAAGCGCTGACGCATTTCCTGCGTTACAGGGAACGTGTATCCGGAGTTTATTAGTTCCGTGTACATTTGTATATCAGGTGGTATCACGAAGTAATTAAGCCCTCGTCCTATATACAGGACGAGGGTTTTTTTAATTCATAGGAAATTACGTCCTATGAATTAAAAAGCCCTCTGGGCGGGATGCGCACTTCGCGGAGAAGAAGTTTGCTGTAAACAGCACCGCTCGGGCGCGAAAGAGTCGCGAGCGACTCTTTATTAAATCAATGGAGGTTAACAATGTATAAGAAAGTTGATGCGAATCTGAATTTCGTAGACAGAGAAAAACAGATCGAGAAGTTCTGGAATGACAATGACATCTTTAAGAAGAGCATGGAACACCGCAAGGAAGGAGAGACCTACACCTTTTATGACGGCCCGCCAACTGCAAACGGCAAGCCGCACATCGGACATGTGGAGACCCGTACGATCAAAGATATGATTCCGAGATACCAGACCATGAAAGGAAAATTCGTTCCGCGTAAAGCCGGCTGGGATACACATGGACTCCCGGTAGAACTTGAGGTTGAGAAACTTCTTGGCTTAAACGGAAAAGAGCAGATCGAAGAATACGGTATGGAGCCTTTCATCAAAAAATGTAAGGAATCCGTATGGAAATACAAAGGAATGTGGGAAGATTTCTCAAAGACCGTTGGTTTCTGGGCTGATATGGACAATCCATATGTTACTTACGATGACAATTTTATTGAGTCCGAGTGGTGGGCATTAAAAGAAATCTGGAATAAAAACCTTTTATATAAAGGATTCAAGATCGTTCCTTACTGCCCACGCTGCGGTACCCCGTTATCTTCTCAGGAGGTTGCGCAGGGTTATAAGACGGTCAAAGAGCGCTCTGCAGTTGCACGTTTTAAAGTAATCGGAGAGGATGCATATTTCCTTGCATGGACTACAACTCCTTGGACACTGCCGTCTAACGTCGCACTCTGTGTGAACCCGGAAGAGACTTACTGCAAAGTAAAAGCGGTTGACGGATATACCTATTATATGGCAGAGGCACTGCTTGACACGGTACTTGGCAAACTGCCTGACAAGGATGCACCAGAGGGAACAAAGGCATACGAAGTATTAGAGACTTATAAAGGAAGCGATTTAGAGTACAAAGAGTATGAGCCGTTATTTGACTGTGCAAAAGAGATCATTGAAAAACAGCACAAAAAAGCGCATTACATTGTATGTGACACCTATGTAACCATGACAGACGGTACCGGTATCGTTCATATCGCACCTGCATTCGGTGAAGATGATGCCGCTGTCGGAAGAAAATATGACCTTCCATTCGTACAGCTTGTAGACGGAAAAGGTGAGCTGACCAAAGAGACACCATATGCCGGTGTTTTTGTAAAGAAAGCAGATCCTATGGTATTAAAAGATCTCGATGAAAAGGGACTGTTATTCGATGCTCCGAAGTTCGAGCATGAATATCCGCACTGCTGGAGATGTGACACACCGCTCATCTACTACGCAAGAGAATCCTGGTTCATCAAGATGACTGCAGTCAAAGATGACCTGATCCGCAACAACAATACTGTAAACTGGATCCCGGATTCTATCGGAAAAGGACGTTTCGGTGACTGGCTTGAGAATATCCAGGACTGGGGTATCTCCCGTAACCGTTACTGGGGAACACCACTTCCGGTATGGGAGTGTGAATGTGGACATCAGGAGTGCATCGGAAGCCGTGCAGAACTTGCAGAGAGAAGCGGAAATCCGGAGGATGCAAAGGTAGAACTTCATCGTCCGTATATTGATGCAGTTACCTTTAAATGCCCGGACTGTGGCAAAGAAATGCACCGTGTACCGGAGGTTATCGACTGCTGGTTCGATTCCGGAGCAATGCCATTCGCACAGCACCATTATCCGTTTGAGAATAAAGACGTCTTTGAGAAACAGTTCCCGGCGAAGTTTATCTCCGAGGCAGTTGACCAGACAAGAGGATGGTTCTACTCTCTGATGGCAGAGTCCACCCTGTTATTTAATAAAGCTCCGTATGAGAACGTCATCGTTCTTGGACATGTACAGGATGAGAACGGACAGAAGATGAGTAAGTCCAAAGGAAATGCGGTTGATCCGTTTGATGCATTAGAGACTTACGGCGCAGATGCGATCCGCTGGTATTTCTATACAAGCAGTGCACCATGGATCCCGAAGCGTTTCAGTGGCAAGCTGGTACAGGAAGGACAGCGTAAATTCATGGGTACCCTGTGGAATACTTATGCATTCTTCGTGCTGTATGCAAACATCGACCAGTTTGATGCAACAAAATATACCTTAGATTATGAAAAATTATCCGTTATGGATAAGTGGCTGCTGTCAAAATTGAATTCCGCAATCAAGGGAACGGATGAAAACCTTGCAAATTACCGCATTCCGGAAGCTGCAAAGGTACTTGATGAGTTCGTGGATGACATGAGTAACTGGTATGTCAGAAGAAGCCGTGACCGTTTCTGGGCAAAAGGCATGGAGCAGGATAAGATCAACGCATATATGACACTTTATACTGCATTAGTTGAGATCTGCAAGGCTGCTGCACCGATGATCCCGTTCATGACAGAGGAGATCTATCAGAACCTGGTACGTTCCATCAACACAGAGGCACCGGAGAGCATCCATCTGTGCGACTTCCCGGCTGTCAATGAGGCATGGATCGACAAAGAATTAGAGAAAAATATGGATGAGGTCTTAAAGATCGTTGTTATGGGTCGTGCGTGCCGTAACTCTGCAAATATCAAGAATCGTCAGCCAATCGGAAATATGTATGTCAAAGCACCGAATGTACTGCCAGAATATTTTGTGGAGATCATCGAGGATGAGTTAAATGTGAAGAAAGTAAACTTCACAGAGGATGTCAGTGCATATACAAGCTATACTTTCAAACCACAGCTTCGTACTGTCGGACCGAAATATGGCAAGTTCTTAGGACAGATCCAGAAAGCACTTGCAGAGTTAGACGGAAACAAAGCAATGGCTGAATTAAAAGCAGACGGTGTGCTTGCATTGCCAACAGTCAGTGATGATGTAAAATTATCCGAAGAAGACCTTCTGATCACAATGACACAGATGGAAGGTTATGTAACGGAAGGTGATAATACTGTAACCGTTGTGCTTGATACCAACCTGACACCGGAACTGGTAGAGGAAGGATTTGTCCGTGAGCTGATCAGCAAGATCCAGACCATGCGTAAGGAAGCCGGATTTGAGGTTATGGATAAAATTTCCATTTACTATCATGCAGATGAAAAAGTAGCCGACATCTTTAATAAGTACGGAAATGACATCATGGGTGATGTTTTAGGTACTGAAGTTGTAGCAGAAGCTGATTCTTTTGACTCCGGAGAAAACGGAATTTACTGCAAGGAATGGAATATTAATGGAGAAAAAGTATTGCTTGGAGTAAAAAAAGGAGAAAACTAGATGAAGGAAAATGTTTTCAACAAGGAAAAATTTATTGAGGACGTAAAGGAAAATGTAAAAAATCTTTACCGCAAAACATTAGAGGAAGCTTCACAGCAGGAAATTTTTCAGGCGGTTTCCTACACGGTAAAAGATGTGATCATTGATGACTGGCTTGCAACACAGAAAGCGTTTGACAAACAGGATCCAAAGATGGTCTATTATATGTCCATGGAATTTTTGATGGGCCGTGCACTTGGCAACAACATGATCAATTTAAAAATGTACAAAGAGGTAAAAGAGGCACTCGGGGAGATCGGTTTAAACCTTGATGAGATCGAGGATCAGGAGCCGGATCCGGCACTTGGAAATGGTGGACTCGGACGTCTTGCAGCCTGCTTTATGGAATCTCTGGCAACCTTGGGATACGCAGCTTACGGCTGCGGTATCCGCTACCGTTATGGTATGTTCAAACAGAAGATCAAAGACGGTTTTCAGGTGGAAGTGCCGGATAACTGGTTAAAGAACGGATATCCGTTTGAACTTCGCCGTCCGGAATATTCCTATGAGGTGAAATTCGGCGGTTATGTCCGTGCGGAAGTGACGGAGGAAGGAAAGACCCGTTTCGTACAGGAAAATTACCAGTCCGTTTTAGCAGTACCTTATGATATGCCGATCGTAGGTTACGACAACCATGTGGTAGATACCTTAATGATCTGGGATGCAGAGCCGATGGAGTGCTTTGAGTTAGATTCCTTTGACAAGGGAGATTACCACAAGGCAGTAGAGCAGGAAAACCTTGCCCGTAACTTAGTTGAGGTACTTTATCCGAATGATAACCATATCGCAGGAAAAGAGCTTCGTTTAAAACAGCAGTATTTCTTTGTATCTGCAAGTGTACAGCGTGCGCTGGCACGTTACAAAAAACATCATGATGATATCCACAAGCTGCCGGAGAAGGTAACATTCCAGTTAAATGATACACATCCGACTGTGGCAGTGGCAGAGCTGATGCGCATTTTACTCGACGAAGAAGGATTAAGCTGGGATGAGGCATGGGAGATCACAACAAAGACCTGTGCATATACCAACCACACGATCATGGCTGAAGCACTTGAAAAATGGCCGATCGAGATCTTCTCAAGACTGCTTCCGCGTATCTACCAGATCGTTGAGGAGATCAACCGCAGATTTATTTTACAGATCCAGGCGGAGTTCCCTGGCGATAACGGCAAGGTTGCACGCATGGCGATCGTTTACGATGGTCAGGTGAAGATGGCACATCTTGCAATCGCAGCAGGATATTCCGTAAACGGTGTGGCAAAACTTCACACAGAGATCTTAAAGAATGAGCAGCTTCATGATTTCTACGAGCTGTTCCCACAGAAATTCAACAACAAGACAAACGGAATCACACAGCGCCGTTTCTTAATGCATGGCGATCCGCTTCTTGCTGACTGGGTAAGTGAACATATCGGGGATGACTGGATCACGAATCTTGCCCATATTGAGAAGATGGCGATCTATGCAACCGATAAAAAAGCACAGCAGGAGTTCATGAACATCAAATACCAGAACAAACTGCGCCTTGCAAAATACATCAAAGAACACAACGGCATCGAAGTAGATCCTCGTTCCATCTTTGATGTGCAGGTAAAACGTCTGCATGAATACAAACGTCAGTTGCTGAATATTTTACATGTCATGTATCTGTATAATGAATTAAAAGAGCACCCGGATATGGATTTCTATCCGAGAACCTTTATTTTTGGTGCAAAGGCAGCAGCAGGCTACAAGAACGCAAAACTTACGATCAAACTGATCAACAATGTGGCGGACGTTATCAACAATGACAGAAGCATTAACGGCAAGATCAAAGTCGTATTTATTGAAGATTACCGCGTATCGATCGCAGAGTGGATCTTTGCGGCAGCAGATGTCAGCGAGCAGATCTCCACAGCTAGTAAAGAGGCATCCGGAACCGGTAACATGAAATTCATGTTAAACGGTGCGCTGACGCTCGGAACGATGGATGGTGCCAATGTTGAGATCGTCGAGGAAGTCGGTAAAGAAAATGCATTTATTTTCGGTATGAGTTCCGATGAAGTCATTGCGCATGAGAGAAACCGTGATTATGATCCAATGCAGATCTTTAATACGGATCAGGATATCCGCAAGGTATTGATGCAGCTGATCAACGGATTCTATTCACCGAACGATCCTGAGCTGTTCCGTGACCTTTACAACTCACTGCTCAATACACAGTGTACACAGTTTGCAGATACCTATTTCATCTTAAAAGATTTCCATTCCTATGCAGATGCACAGAAACGCGTCATGGAAGCATACAAAGATGAGGAAGGCTGGGCAAAGAGTGCAATCTTAAATATCGCACATGCCGGTAAATTCTCATCTGACCGTACGATCCAGGAACTGTCTCTTATACACATCTGACGCTGC
>ENA-OYDJ01000763-OYDJ01000763.1-human-gut-metagenome-genome-assembly--contig:-NODE-763-length-10689-cov-4.701335_pt1 | contig 10689 bp, 10 predicted proteins | sample MGYA00243465_ERZ652897 | MGnify/ENA primary metagenome ERZ652897 (study PRJEB26926, sample SAMN06164859) | human gut metagenome | biome: ENVO:00009003; feature: ENVO:2100002; material: ENVO:00002003...
AGCGTCAGATGTGTATAAGAGACAGCTATTAAATAGTATATTGTAAATTGTCAAATAGTAAATAACCTCATGCCAACAATATCTATTCGCGGAATGGAGATGCCCGCATCTCCTATCAGAAAACTGGCTCCTTTGGCAGATGCTGCCAAGCAGAGGGGCATACATGTATTCCACCTGAACATCGGACAACCCGACCTGCCTACTCCGGAAGTCGCGATTGAAGCGATACGGAACATCGACCGGAAAGTTCTGGAATACAGTCCCAGTGCGGGGTATCGCAGTTACCGCGAGAAGTTGGTGGGTTACTATGCGAAGTACAATATCAATCTGACTGCAGACGACATCATCATCACTTCCGGCGGCTCGGAGGCGGTCTTGTTTTCTTTCCTGGCTTGCCTCAATCCGGGTGATGAAATCATTGTTCCCGAGCCGGCCTATGCTAATTATATGGCGTTTGCCATCTCTGCCGGAGCTAAGATACGCACCATTGCCACGACCATCGAAGAGGGTTTCTCGTTGCCCAAGGTAGAGAAGTTCGAAGAGCTGATTAACGAGCGCACGCGGGCCATTTTGATTTGCAATCCCAACAATCCTACGGGTTACCTCTATACACGCCGTGAAATGAACCAGATTCGCGACCTTGTGAAGAAGTACGATTTGTTCCTCTTCTCGGACGAGGTGTACCGTGAATTTATTTATACGGGTTCTCCCTATATCTCTGCCTGCCATCTGGAAGGCATTGAGAACAATGTGGTGCTGATTGATTCCGTGTCCAAGCGCTATTCGGAGTGCGGTATCCGCATCGGTGCCCTGATAACGAAGAACAAGGAAATCCGGGATGCTGTCATGAAGTTCTGCCAGGCGCGTCTCAGTCCTCCATTGATTGGCCAGATCGCCGCAGAAGCATCGTTGGATGCTGATGAGGATTATCTGCGCGACACATACGATGAATATGTAGAACGCCGTAAATGCCTGATTGACGGATTGAACCGCATACCGGGCGTATATTCGCCCATTCCGATGGGAGCGTTCTATACGGTGGCAAAGCTGCCGGTAGATGATTCGGACAAGTTCTGTGCCTGGTGCCTGTCGGAGTTTGAATACGAGGGACAGACGGTATTCATGGCGCCTGCGTCCGGCTTCTATACTACGCCGGGTTCTGGTCGCAACGAAGTGCGTATCGCATACGTACTGAAGAAAGATGACTTGAACCGCGCCTTGTTTATCCTGCAAAAAGCATTGGAAGCCTATCCGGGGCGAACCGAATAAAATGAAATAATTCATTAGGCGCGGATTACACGGAAAACTTAAGATAAAGACGTTTGTTTCAAATCTTCCGTGTAATCTGCGCCTAAAAAATAATGGCCCATGAATCTATCTCGCTTTATAGCGTTGCGCATTTATCGCAACTCGGAGCCGGGCAAGCAAGTTTCCCGTCCGGCTGTCCTTATTGCCATGGTGGGCATTGCCCTTGGACTGGCGGTGATGATTATTGCCGTGTCCGTCATTGTCGGCTTCAAGAGCGAGGTAAGGGATAAAATCGTGGGTTTCGGTGCCCATATCCAGATAGGCAACCTGGATGCTGCACGCTCATACGAGACGCGTCCGGTGGTGGTGGGTGACAGCATGATGGCTGCGCTTTCCGATTATCCCGAAGTGAAGCATGTACAACGCTACTCCACCAAGCCGGGGATGATAAAGACCGCCGATGCCTTTCAGGGAATGGTGCTGAAAGGTGTGGGGCAGGAGTATGATAGCACCTTCTTCCACCGCCATTTGCTGGAGGGGGAGTTTCCGCAATTCAGCGATTCTGCTTCGTCCAACCGCGTAGTCATCTCAAAGTCTCTTGCCAACAAGCTGCAATTGAAACTCGGTGACAAGATAGACACCTACTTCATCCAGGACGATGTGCGTGCCCGCCGCCTGAAGATTGCAGGTATCTACCAAACCAACTTCTCTGAATACGACAACCTATTCCTGCTTACCGACCTCTACCTGGTGAATCGCCTGAACAACTGGGAGCCAGACCAGGTGAGTGGCGTGGAGCTGGAAATACGCGATTATGACAAGCTGGAAGAAACCACCTATGAGGTAGCTGCCGATACGGACGGGAATCCCGACCGTTATGGCGCCGAGTATTGCGTCCGCAATGTAGAGCAGCTCAATCCTCAAATCTTTGCCTGGCTGGGCATCTTGGATGTCAACATCTGGGTCATTCTCATTCTGATGATTGGAGTGGCGGGGTTCACCATGGTATCCGGCCTGCTGATTATCATCATAGAGCGTACCTCCATGATAGGTGTGCTGAAGTCTTTGGGAGCCAACAACTTTACTATTCGTAAAGTTTTCCTTTGGTTTTCGGTCTTCCTCATCGGGAAAGGCATGCTCTGGGGGAACATAATCGGCCTTGCATTCTATTTTGTGCAGCGCTGGTCCGGCTTGTTCAAGCTCGACCCTGAGACCTATTATATGGCTACTGTTCCGGTATCTTTCAATATCTGGCTGTTCCTGCTACTGAATGCCGGTACATTGCTGGCTTCAGTCCTGATGTTGTTGGGCCCTTCATTTCTGATTACACGCATCCATCCGGCAACTTCCATCCGTTACGAATAAGAGAATCACTTTCTCAGAAAATCGCTTTTCTTGCGGAACAGACAGTACCATTTCCAACGTAAAGACTGTATCGGCTGCAATAGGTCGAAAGCCGGTAGTGTGAAGTAATATCTACGTTGTTCTTCCAGGTCGCGGGCAGTCTTGTTGACAATGACGGCCTGCAGGGTGAAACGGAACAGGAACAAAAGACAAGCGACGCCTGCTGCCAGCCAGTGGAAGTGCATAATGCCGATGAACATCGCTGCTATCCAGGATGCGTGGAATACCAGGCGAGTCAGGGTCTCAAAACCGGCCAGCCAGCGTTGCATCCCATGATACAGCCGTGCTGTGGAGGCGTAACCTATTTTCTCTTCTTTCCAGTCCTTGGCACGCAGAAGCGGTTGCATGCGTACAATGGCATTGGCATCCGTTTCTACCCGCGTGTTCTCCGGGGTAGCCACGTGGTTGATGAACAAATCGTCGTCTCCCCGTTGCAGGTTGAGGTGTGCGGAGAATCCTTTCTGTTGGTAGAAGAGTTCCTTCCGGTAGGCCAGGTTACGCCCAATGCCCATGTAGGGGCTGCCTGCCAGGGCAAATCCCAGATAGCGCATGGAAGTGAACAGATTGTCGAATGCCACCCGTTTGTGCAGCCAGCCTTTGCCGCGTTCGTAGCCGCTGTATCCTAGCACCACTTGGGTACGTGATGTGAAGTTGCGTGCCATCAGTCGCAGCCATTGGTTGCTTTGGGGCATGCAGTTGGCATTGGTAAACACCAGCCATTCATATTTGCTGGCCTTGATTCCAAGCGTCACAGCCAGCTTCTTACGGCTGATGTAGCGGGAGGAATCGGGCACGAAGCTGTGGTAGAGATGGGGGTATTTCTCCTCGAGGATGGTCAGGTAATCTTCGCTCTCATCAGTGTTGCCGTCGTTAATGACGATGACTTCAAATAGGGGATAGTCCTGCTCCAGCACGGCGCCCAGGTTGCGGCGCAGATTTTCGGATTCCTCGCGGGCGCAGATGATGACGGATATGGGGGGCAGTTCCTGGGTGAAGTGCATGTTTCCCTGCTTCACGGCACGGCGGCGTGCATGAATACGGTTGTAGAGACAGAGGTAGTAGATAATTTGAATAAGGAACAGACCACCCGCTACGGCGAGTACGATAATTTCAGTTGAATCTAATGTAAATGCTTCCATGTGCAGTAGGACGTTTATGTGCTGCAAATTTACGCAATTTCCGGCACTGCCTCAAACTTTGTTCCGGGAAAGTGCTTGGACAAATACTGCTTGATGTATTTCATCGTGTCTTCCTGGATAGTCTTATCCTCCACGGTGGGATAGAGGTTGTAGAGTACCGTATCGAGTGCGATGCCCCGGTTCTTGATGGCTTCGAAGCTCAGCAGGGTGTGGTTGATGCTGCCCAGCTTTCCGGAGGTGACGAAGATAAGCGGGTACTGCTTTTCCACAATGTAGTCTATCGTCAGGAAATCTTCGGTGAGGGGAACCATCAGACCTCCGGCTCCTTCTACGAGCACGGTATCATAGCGGTGGGAAAGTTCCCTGGTGGCACGCTCTATTTTCACGAAGTCTATCGGGCGCTTGTCTATGCGGGCGGCGAGGTGGGGGGAGCAGGGGTAGGAGAATATCTCGGGCATGGTCAGCCCCTCTTTGTCTTCCGGCAGGTAGCCGGTTCCGGTGAGGTGGCGGTGCAGGTCGATGTCCTCGGAATGGCCGGTGTTGCCGGTCTGGATGAACTTTTGGGTGATGACGCGCAGGCCGCGTTGCATAAGCTCACGGGCATACCAGGCGGTGCAATAGCTTTTTCCGGCATCTGTATCAATGCCGCTGATGAAGTAGATGTTTTTTGTTTCCATTATTTTGTCTTTTTTCGTGCGATGATATAAATAGGGTGATAGGTTAGGCTTACGTTGCCTGCGGCATCACTGAACCGGGTTGTGTATTCTTCGCAGAAGGATTGCAGGCGGCCACGCGTCCACATCCTTTTTTCCGTACCCGTGACTCCGGTTTGCTTCAGATGCTTCAGCACTGCCTGGGGAGTGGGGAAGGGCAGGGATATCACCTCTTCTTCGGCATGGAGAATATCGAAGCCGGGAGACAGCAGGGCTTGCAGCTCCTTAATGGAGGGATAGTCCAGCCCGTGCCCAGTCAGTTGGCGTATTTCGTGCATGTTTGTGGCGCCGAAGGTGCTGAAGGCAAGCAGGCCGTCTGCCACCAGTGCTTGGTGGCAGCGGGTGAAGAAAGCACCTGGGTCGTTGAACCATTGTAGGGTGGAGCACGAGGTTATCAGGTCGGTTTCTCCGGGGAAGTCGATGGCTTCGGCATCACCGGGGACGAACTGCACGGTAGTGCCGTCGCAAAGTTCCTTGACGCACTCTTCCATTTCCCGGCACAAGTCGTTCAGCAGCAGGGTTTCCGGTTGCAAGGTGTGGAGGAGGATACGCGAGTAGCTTCCCGTTCCGCAGCCAAACTCTACGACACGGTGGAAACGTGTGTATGGTTCCTTTATGAGCTGCATCATCTTCTCGGCGACTTGTTGCTGCACGCGGGCCTCCCGGGTATAGGTATTCCGGGCTTTGGCAAAGCGGGAGGCTATCAGTTGTTTGTCCATCGGGTTCAGTGGCTTGTCCATAGGTCTTGCAGGTAATGTCTGAATAACTCTTCCTGATAGTGGGCATCCTCCGTTTGCAGCACGGGGGTGCCGAGTGTTTCCCAGGCTTGCAGCTGGTTGGCTGGCGGAATGATGCGGTCGTTGCCTCCCGTTACTGCCTGCTGCCAGTGGAAGGTGGCAGCAGGCAGTGTGTGGTACATCTTCTCAATCTCCGTCAACTCATCTCTCAACTCTTCCAGCGGACGGCGGGGAGTGATTTCCAGGAAAGCTTTGAAGGCTGCTCCGTTGGCGCACATGCGGCGGAGGAATTTGTGCAGTGAAGCCCCGGTCAGTCCGTCCAATGTCCCGTGGTAGATGGCGGGTGGAATACCCATATGCTGGTCTATGGGGTAGGGTGTTCCGTTGATGGCGATGCTGTTTGCCATATGGATACCTTCGCCGGACGTACCTGGCGATGAGAGCTGTGGCATGGTCTGCGAAGCCGCCCATACCCCCATAGACCAGCCGATGAGGTTGATTTCGCGGTATTTTTCCAGTCCGGAGGCGTCAAAATCCAGTGTGCGGTAGTCATAGCACACCATGAAGTCGCTGGCTGCCGGACGATACATTTTGAAAGGAGTCTCATCGGCTCCCCAGCCGGCAAAGAACAGCAATAGCCGGGGATGATGTTCGTGTATAATGTAACTTTGTTTCATCTGTTTTTAGAATCGTATAGCGTTAGTATTCTTCTCTTCCTTTAGGGGAATAAGGGGAATCAGTTCTCCAATCTCATCTTCCCGTATGTCCGCTGTCAATGAGAAGCGGATGCGTGATGTTCCTTCGGGCACCGTGGGCGGGCGTACCGGCAGTGCATAGAACCCATGCCTCTGCAGCAACTCTGCGCACAGCACAGTGTCGGCACTGGGGCCGATAATCAGAGGGACGATATGGCTTGCGCTGGGGCATCCGTACCCTTTGGCTTGTAATGCTTCGCGCAGCGTCCGGCCGATTCTAGCCAGATGCTCGCGGCGGTTCTGCATTCCGGCAAGTTTCCGCACGATAAACAGTGTCCAGGCAATACTTGTCGGAGGCAATGCCGTGGTGAAGATGAGGGTTCGCATCCGGTTGACGAGATACTCGCGTATCGTCCGGCAGCAGGCGATGTATGCGCCGGCAGACGCCGCTGCCTTGCCGAAGGTGCCCACGAGGAAATCTATATCCCGGATGCATCCGGTTTCTTCGGCGCAGCCCAGGCCGCGCGGTCCCCTTACGCCGAATGCATGGGCTTCGTCCACATAGAGCAGTACGTTGGAGTATCTTTTTTTCAAACGCACCAATGCCGTGAGGTCGGCTTGGTCACCGTCCATGCTGAAAATGCTTTCTGTGACGATAATAAGTTGCCGGTATGTTGCATGGTGTTGTTCCAGCAGGCGTTCCAGTTGCACCAGGTCGTTGTGGCGGAAGCGGATGCAGCGTGCGGTGGATAGGCGGATGCCGTCGATGATGCTGGCATGCACCAGCTTGTCTGCCAGTATCAGGGTTTGTGCATCGCTCACGGCGGGCAGAATCCCCATATTGGCATGATAGCCGCTATTGAGCACCAGTGCTGTCTCTGTGCCGAAAAGTGTGGCGAGTTCCGTCTCCAGTTCTTCGTAAATCCCGAAGTTCCCCGTCAGCAGGCGGGAGGAGGAGGAAGTCGGCAGGAAGGTGTCCGGTGTTAGTGTCTGCAGGAATTCTTCCTTTAGCTGGCGGTCGGCAGCCAGACCCAGATAGTCGTTGGACGAAAGGTTCAGCATATGCCGGCCATCGGCTATAACCGTGCGTCCCTCGTGTGTCAGTTGCGGCAGGCGGCGCAGGTTGCTGTGTTCTTTCAATGTTTGCAGCTCTTGCTGCATATAGTTAGTTACGTTCATAAATTCTTGATATAATAATTTCCCCTTTATCCTCTCAATTCATTTCCTGTATAATTTTCATCAACCCTCCCGTCAGCTTCCTCAGCTGTTCCGGCTCTATAATGAACGGAGGCATCAGGTATATCAATCTTCCGAACGGGCGTACCCAGATTCCCTCCTCAACGAAGCGTTTTTGCATCCACGCCATGTCTACGGGTTCTTTTGTCTCAATCACCCCGATGGCTCCCAGCACACGTACATCCATCACTTGCGGCAATCGGCGTGCCGGTTCAAGCTCTTCTTGCAGTTGCCGGCTGATGCGAGTCACCTTGCCTTGCCAGTCGTATTCGGGCGAGGTCAGCAGCTTCACCGAAGCGCACGCCACGGCGCATGCCAGTGGATTCCCCATAAAGGTGGGTCCGTGCATAAACACCTCCGGTGTATGGTTGGAGATGGTATCCGCCACTTCATTCGTCGTCAGTACGGCAGACAGCGTCATGTATCCGCCCGTTATGGCCTTTCCTATGCACATGATGTCCGGTTCTACACCCGCGTGCTCCCAGGCAAAGAGTTTTCCCGTCCGTCCGAAGCCCGTGGCTATCTCATCGAATATCAGCAGCAGGCCATGTTCCTTGCATATCTGTGCCGCTTCGTGCAGGTACTGGGGGTGGTAGAACCACATGCCGCCAGCGCCCTGCACCACAGGTTCGAGGATAAGCGCTGCCAGTTCCTCGTGATGCTCCTCTACCAGTTTCCGCAGTTCCACCGTATCCCGTTCATCCCATTCGCCGTGGAAGCGCGAGCGCGGCTGCGGCACGAAATAGCGCACCGGCAATGATGCACCGAACAGCGAATGCATGCCCGTCACCGGGTCGCAGACAGACATGGCATTCCATGTATCCCCGTGATAGCCCGAACGGATAGTCACAAAATTGTTCTTCTTCGCCTTTCCCTTGCCATACCAGTACTGCACGGCCATTTTCAAGGCCACCTCTACTGCCACCGAGCCCGAGTCGGCATAGAATATCTTCTGCATGGACGGCGGGACAAGCGGTAGCAGCAACTGGCCCAGTTCAATGGCAGGGTCGTGTGTCAGCCCTCCGAACATCACATGCGACATCTTGCCCAGCTGTTCCTCTGCCGCCCGGTTCAGCGTAGGGTGGTTGTACCCGTGGACGGCGCACCACCACGACGACATTCCCTCTACGAGTGTTTCTCCGCTTTCCAGGGTGATGGTGGCGCCTTCTGCATGCTTCACCTTATACACCGGTAGCGGGTTGGTGGTGGAGGTATATGGGTGCCATAGGTGCTCTCTGTCGAACTGCGAGCCGCAGAACCGGTATCCGGCATCTTCTATCAGCACCTTGTCTTCCGACACTTTCGAGCCGAGCGTTGTCAGCAGGTCGCCCACGATGGCGGAGTTGATGCCGATATAGAGGGATTTCCGGACGGCCTCTGGTGTCAGTTGCGAGCGTCCTCCGGCAAAGCGGAGGAAAGCTGTCGGGTTGATGAAGCGGAAGAGGGCGATGGTGGTCAGTATTTCCTCCTCGCTGAGTGGTGCCTGCCGTTCCAGCGGTGTGCCGGGGATGGGGCTCAGGAGGTTGATGGGGATGGACTGTACTTCCAGCTCGCGCAGTGTGAAGGCGAATTCGATGCGTTGCTCCATGCTCTCGCCCATGCCGATGATGCCGCCGCTGCAGATGTCCATGCCTACGTTGCGGGCGGCTTGCAGGGTACGCAGCTTCTCTTCCTGCGTGTGCGTGCTGCACAGTTGGGGAAAGTAGGAGGGGGCTGTCTCCAGGTTGCAGTGATAGCGGGTGATGCCTGCGTCGTGCAGTGCCCGCATTTCGTCTTCGTTGAGCAGTCCCAGTGATGCGCACAACTGGATGGACGAGTGCCGGCGCATGTGCCGGGCGGCTTCGCACAGTTTCTCCATGTTTTTGGAGGAGGGCTTCCGTCCACTGGTCACCAGCGAGAAACGTGCCACGCCCTGGGCTTCATTATGCAGGGCATGCCGCAGGCATTCTTCTTTATTCACCAGGTCGTACACGTCTGCCTGGGTTTTGTAGTGCGACGACTGTGCACACCACTTGCAGTTTTCCGGGCATCGTCCGGACTTGGCATTAATGATGGAGCACATGTCGAACTCCTCCGAGGCTCGGGCCCGGGTTATCTCGTGGGCAGCTTCGTATAGCGCTTCCTTGTCTGGTTGCACAGCCAGCCATTCGGCTTCTTCCTTACTGATGTGGCTGCCGCGCAGCACTTGTTCCTTTAATTTCTGTAGGGTCATATCTTTCTTGGGTTATGTTCATGGATAAAGACAGAGGTACGGATTGCCGGGGCGGTGCAGCTCGTCATTCTGCTGCATGGCTTCCAGTAATCCGTACCTCTTATTCTCTTTTGTTTCAGGCTATGTGTGTCTTGTCCGCCCGTATTTCCGCAGGGGCGGATGACTTGTGTTTCAAAAAGAATGTGTCGGTTCGTTCCAAGCTCCGTGAGGATACTTGTCAGGGCGCTGCTGCTACCCAGCGGAATGCCGATGTCGCTTTTCCTTCCTTCCGTTTTACCCCTCCAGGCACTCTCTTCCCTGCATCCGGCATGTCCGGCAGTTCCAGCAGCTTTCTGTTTGGAGAGAGAACTGTCTGCCACGTTTTTGCGCAGGCAACCGATGGTGACACACCGCCCTATGCTGGCAAATGCAGCGTAGGCTTTTCTGCTCCAGCGGCGGAAGCGGATGGTAGGTGCGGCGGGTGATGTATTCCTCATGTTTTTTTCAGCCTGATGCGGTTTTGTTTCCTTTTAGCAGATGCAAATGTAGAAAAAATAATTTCATAACGGTAATGGTCATGCATGAAAAAAACGCGCAAATTGGACTTAAGAATACTTTAGTGGGTTGGAAGGTTGTATAAAGTGAAATTGAGGCTAATTGGATGAATTGAATGGTATGGGCATAAAAAAAGGCTATCTATCCCAGACAGCCAATCTTTTGTTAACCTTAAATCTAATACTATGAAAAACACATTGCAAAGGTACGTGTTTTCTGATAATCTCCAAATTTGCAGTAGATAATATCATGTTTTATAACAAGACTTAATGGTCATTAAGAACTTTATCTGCAATATTCATCGTACATTTGCTCCTGATATATCATCCGTTTGCCCTTTATGCATTATGCATTCGGTGCAGACGGATGATGTGTTTTCGTGAACTTATATACAGACAAACAACTATAAAACAGACGTTTATAATGAAATCAATCCAGAACAAAGGAATAAACCTCACCGCAGAAGACCTCAAAAATCGAATCGCTGACAGAAAAGAACGATATGCCAAGCAGCAGGCACGACGCGAGAAATTGGAACAAACCATGGAGAACACCCGCAATGACATCGAGCAACTGGAGTATACCCTTGCACAGATGGAACGTACCGCCAAGCGCTCCCGCAATGCTGCCGCACAGCCTTCCCGTTTTGTCCCCCGCGAGCGTATCGTTAGCTTCTTTGCCCGTGTTTCCCGTTTTTTCGACCACCTTCAGCACCGCTTGCACCGTCTGTCTCTTATACACATCTCCGAGCCCACGAGACCCTAAGACATC
>ENA-OYDJ01000766-OYDJ01000766.1-human-gut-metagenome-genome-assembly--contig:-NODE-766-length-10682-cov-4.893197_pt1 | contig 10682 bp, 9 predicted proteins | sample MGYA00243465_ERZ652897 | MGnify/ENA primary metagenome ERZ652897 (study PRJEB26926, sample SAMN06164859) | human gut metagenome | biome: ENVO:00009003; feature: ENVO:2100002; material: ENVO:00002003...
AGATGTCTTAGGGTCTCGTGGGCTCGGAGATGTGTATAAGAGACAGGACAAAGACGGTGACCGTGCTTATTCATCCTACATCTCCGTAGCAGCTCCCTTCACACTGGGCGGACTGGACTGGACGGCCGAGATAGGCGCTACCCCTTGGGCCACGGACTTCTATGGAGCCAACGGATTTGCCGTATGCGACGTCAGCCTGGGAGTATCAAAAGACATCAAAATCACCGATTCCTTCTCCCTCCCGTTGTTTGCCAAAGCAACCTGGAATCCAAGGTCTGAAGGTGCATACTTTGTAGTCGGACTAAGCTTCTAAAAGCAAAGAACTATGATTTACACACGCCGAAAGGCAAATAGTAAATACAGTCTCTACAGACTGCGTATGGCCCTTGCCATATCGCTGGTATTCTTCATGCAGCCGGGCTTTGCACTGGTCGAAGCCGGTTTTGCAAGAGTAAAAAATACGGCCAATATCCAGATGAAGAACTTCGTTGACTTCATGTTTGGCTGTCTGCTCCACTGGTTCATCGGTTTCGGACTGATGTTCGGTGCAGGCGGATTCATAGGAATGCCCCATTTCTTCGACCTCTCGTTCTACGACGGAGGCGGGCTTCCCACGGAAGGTTTCCTGGTATTCCAGACTGTATTCTACGCTAATGATTTTATGTTTTATTAAACCAACAATTACAACTCTAAGGTATTATGTCAAAATTGAGATTCAGAGTAGTAGAAACGGCGTTTAAGAAGAAACCCGTTGCAGTGGCAGTTCCGGCGGAACGTCCGTCAGAGTATTTTGCCAAGTATGTATTCAACAAGGAGAAGATGTTCCGCTATCTGCCGAGCAAGGTGTATGCCAAACTGACGGATGTGATTGACAACGGAGCTCCGCTGGACCGCAGCATAGCCGACGAGGTTGCCGCAGGTATGAAGAAATGGGCGGTTGAAATGGGGGCGACCCACTATACGCACTGGTTTCATCCGCTGACCGAAGGTACTGCCGAAAAGCACGATGCTTTTGTGGAACACGACGGCAAAGGCGACGTGATGGAGGAATTCACCGGCAAACTGCTCGTGCAGCAGGAACCGGACGCTTCCAGTTTCCCGAACGGCGGTATCCGCAATACGTTCGAGGCACGTGGCTACTCGGCATGGGACCCCTCCTCCCCGGCATTCATCGTAGACGACACGCTCTGCATCCCGACTATTTTCATCGCCTATACCGGTGAGTCTCTGGACTACAAGGCACCGTTGCTGAAAGCCCTGCGTGCCGTAGACAAGGCTGCCGTCGACGTATGCCACTATTTCAATCCGGAAGTAAAGAAAGTGGTTGCCTATCTGGGCTGGGAGCAGGAATATTTTCTGGTTGACGAAGGGTTGTACGCCGCACGCCCCGACCTGCTGATGACCGGACGCACGCTGATGGGCCATGACAGCGCCAAGAACCAGCAGTTGGAAGACCACTACTTCGGGGCTATTCCCAGCCGTGTGGCCGCTTTCATGAAGGAGCTGGAAATCGAAGCGCTGAAACTCGGCATCCCTGTCAAGACCCGTCACAACGAAGTGGCTCCCAACCAGTTCGAGCTGGCTCCCGTCTTCGAGGAATGCAACCTGGCGGTAGACCACAACATGCTCATCATGGCCTTGATGCGTAAAGTGGCACGTAACCACGGTTTCCGCGTACTGCTGCACGAAAAGCCCTTCAAGGGTGTCAACGGTAGCGGCAAGCATAATAACTGGTCGCTGGGTACGGATACCGGTATCCTGCTCCACGCACCCGGCAAACTGCCCGAAGAGAACCTGCGTTTCATCACCTTCGTAGTGAATACGCTGATGGCCGTATACCGTCACAACGGATTGCTGAAAGCCTCCATCTCCAGTGCGACGAACGCCCACCGGCTGGGTGCCAACGAAGCGCCTCCGGCCATCATCTCTTCCTTCCTGGGCAAGCAGTTGAGCCAGGTGCTGGAACACATCGAAGAGAGCACCAAGGACGATCTCGTCAGCCTCAGCGGCAAGCAAGGCATGAAGCTGGACATCCCGCAGATTCCGGAACTGATGATAGACAATACCGACCGTAACCGCACCAGCCCGTTCGCCTTCACCGGCAACCGCTTCGAGTTCCGCGCCGTGGGTTCCGAGGCCAACTGCGCCAGTGCCATGATTGCGCTGAACTCCGCCCTTGCCGAGCAGTTGACGGAATTCAAGAAAGATGTGGACGAACTGATTGAAAAGGGTGAGCCGAAAATCTCCGCCATTCTCGACGTTATCCGCAAGTACATCAAGATTTGTAAACCCATCCACTTCGATGGAAACGGTTACAGTGACGAATGGAAAGCTGAAGCTGCCCGTCGTGGTCTGGATTGCGAAACCAGCGTTCCCGTTATCTTCGACAACTACCTGAAGCCGGAAAGCATCAAGATGTTCGAGACAATCGGAGTCATGACGCAGAAGGAACTGGAAGCTCGCAACGAGGTGAAATGGGAAACCTATACCAAGAAAATCCAAATCGAAGCCCGTGTGCTCGGAGATTTGGCCATGAACCATATCATCCCCGTAGCCACACAGTATCAGACCGATTTGGTGGACAACGTCTACAAGATGAAAGACCTGTTCCCCGCAGAGAAGGCTGCAAAACTGTCTGCCAAGAATCTGGAACTCATCGAAGAGATTGCCGACCGTACCGCTTTCATCAAGGAGCATGTGGATGCCATGATCGAGGCGCGTAAAGTTGCCAACAAAATTGAGAGTGAACGTGAAAAAGCCATCGCCTACCACGACAACATCGTACCGATGATGGAGGAAATCCGTTACCACATCGACAAGCTGGAACTCATCGTCGACAATCAGATGTGGACGTTGCCCAAATATCGCGAGTTACTGTTTATAAGATGAAAAATGAAGGATGAATCCTTAATCCCTATCTCATTCTTTTGTTGGTTGTTTTAAGTTTGCAGGGGGGAGAGGTGCCGCGAGGCAGTTCTCTCTCTTTTTTCGTCCATGCCAACAGTTGGCGGTAAGCCGGAAATAACCTATCTTTGCCCGTCAGATAAAACAATCCTGTCATCATGAAGAATTTACGTAATTGCTATGCAGCGTTCCTACTGTTTGCCTTGCTGTTCGTTTCGGCTGCTGCCCCGGCACAAACCGATCTGCAGCAAAAACTGGGTCGGATTTCCACCATTACGGAAACCCGTCCGTTGGAGTCTACCCGGTTCTCCGAGAAGTATGTAACCTATTTCACCCAGCCGTTGGACCACCGTCATCCCGAAAAGGGCAGTTTCCACCAACGTGTAATTGTCTCCCACGTCGGCTTCGACCGTCCCACGGTGATTGTAACCGAAGGCTATGGAGCCGCCTATGTCCTCAACCCCAAGTATCGCGAGGAACTTTCCGAGCTGCTCGATGCCAACATGATTTTTGTGGAATACCGTTATTTCCTGGAATCCACCCCTGAGCCTAAAGACTGGCAATACCTCACCGCCGAGAATTCTGCCGACGACCTCCACGCCGTCCGCAACGCCTTTAAAAGCATCTATCCCGGCAAATGGATTGCGACCGGCATCAGCAAGGGCGGACAGACTACCCTGCTCTACCGCACGTTCTATCCGGACGACGTGGATATTTCCGTGCCTTATGTAGCTCCGCTCTGCTACGGGGCAGAAGACGGACGCCACGAGCCTTTCCTCAGGAAAGTGTCTACTCCGGAAGACCGCAAACGGATTGAGGACTTCCAGTTGGAAGTGTTGAAACGGAAAGCCGCACTGCTCCCCCGCTTTGAGAAATATTGCGATGAAAAAGGACTCAAGTTCCGTGCACCCGTTGAAGAGATATACGACTATTGTGTGCTGGAGTATTCTTTTGCCCTTTGGCAGTGGGGAACTCCCGTCAGCAGCATCCCTGCCACCACGGCCTCGGACGATGAGATATTTGCCCATCTGCTCGACATCAGTAATCCCGACTACTTCATTGCCGACAGTCCCACAGCCTCGTTCTTCGTACAGGCCGCCCGCGAACTGGGCTATTATGGCTACGATACGAAGCCTTTCAAGAAGTATCTTTCCATCCAATCGAGTAAGGATTACCTGCATCGCCTGATGCTTCCCGAAGAGCTGAAAGACATGCCCTTCGACAAGACCCTAAGCAAGAAAATCACGAAGTTCCTGAAAGAGAATGACCCGAAGATGATATTCATCTACGGACAGAACGACCCGTGGACAGCTGCCGGAGTGACCTGGCTGAAAGGAAAGAAAAACATCCATGTATTCGTAGAGCCCGGAGGAAGCCATCGGGCACGCATCGGTACACTGCCCGACGTTCAAAAGCAAGAAGCCATTTCACTGATAAACAAGTGGCTGCAAGAATAAAAAGACAGATGGTCCGCTTGATTGAAACAGACCATCTATTCAATGCCAACAGACCATGCGTTCAGGGTAAACAGACCATCTGTTTACAACCAACGCATGGTCCGTTTTTTTATTCTACGATTTCAGCATCTTCAATGTTATTGATTTCTCTTGAAGAGGAGTCCTTTGTACCCGATGCTTTGGGACGGCGACGCGTAAACTTGAACCAGTTCAGCAGTTCCGAAGCCGCATAGACCAGACTGCTGATGCCGATAATAATAAATGCCGTGGAGCGTACTCCCGTAGGATTGAACAGCGCAACCAAGCCGGCAAGCAGAATCAATACCGGAACCACATAAAAACCTCCCGGTACCGGCATCCAGCGACGGGCAGCGGAAAGCGAAGCAATCTGTTGCACTCCTCCCATCACCAAGATAAATCCCAATACAAATGTCAGCAAATCGGCAAAGAAACCGGGCATAATAATCAGCCACAAGCCAAACAGCAGGCTGCCTACTCCCTCGATAGGGAAGCGGCGGCGCATCTCCGTGCTCTGTGCAAAGTAGCCTATGATGCTGATGAGCGAAGGCACCAGGAAAATGACACCTATCGTAATCACAAAGTAATCACCGGCTTGGTCGGGAAACATCACCAGCACCAAACCGATAACCAGTGCACATATAGCACGCAAAAATGAATAACTTAATCCTTTCATGAGTCTATGTTTTTTTGCGAAGATACATCTTTATCCGAATAACTCCACACGAAAATCCCGAAAAATCAGTTTACATTCAGCCAGGCATTCATATCTTCGGCCACAAAGAGCCAGTATAATAACAACAGTACAGCAATAACCACGCCTATGGCAACTAAATGTTTTCTATTCATAGTTTGTTCCTTTCTTTTTTTGAATGAATATTCGTTTTTACTACACTTATAAGAACAATATTTCAAGAAAAATGTTCTTATCCAGAAAAAAAGTCATATTTATTTTGGCAGTTAAAACAAAGTGCTTATATTTGTCGCGAAAACGAAGACAGGCTGCACCTCAGCATAAAAAATGAACAAGTTCATTTTATTATACATTCGGTTTGCACTGTCTTTGCCCCCGATAAAACAAAAAAGTCAATGAAAACAATGTTAGTAAATACATATTGGTGGTGGCACCCGTTACAACTCCGACAGTCGTAAGGGAGCAGCGCTCGTATGTATATATGTAATATATAGTAAAAAACAAAAAGAGCCCTGTCGCACCAAGCGACGGGGCTTTTTTCGTTTAAGCAATAATGCGTTTTGATTTCTGAAATAGTAAATAGTAAATCGTCAAATAGTAAATAACATGATGAATTTCTTAGTTGACAAAGAAGGTTATTACGGAGAGTTCGGCGGGGCATACGTTCCCGAAATCCTCCACAAATGTGTAGAAGAGTTGCAGAACACCTACCTCAAGGTGCTGCAAAGTGAGGACTTCAAGCGTGAATACGACCAGTTGCTGCGCGACTACGTGGGACGCCCTTCCCCACTCTACTTGGCACACCGCTTGTCCGAGAAGTACGGTTGCCGGATTTACCTCAAGCGTGAAGACCTGAACCACACCGGTGCCCACAAAATCAACAACAGCATCGGGCAGGTGTTGCTGGCACGCCGCATGGGCAAGCGCCGCATCATCGCCGAAACCGGAGCCGGACAGCACGGTGTGGCCACAGCCACCGTCTGCGCCCTGATGAATATGGAATGCATCGTCTACATGGGTAAGACCGACGTAGAGCGCCAGCGCGTCAATGTGGAGAAGATGAAGATGCTCGGCGCCACCGTCGTTCCCGTCACCAGTGGCAATATGACGTTGAAGGACGCCACCAACGAAGCCATCCGCGACTGGTGCTGCCATCCGTCGGACACCTACTACGTGATAGGTTCCACCGTCGGCCCGCATCCCTACCCCGACATGGTGGCACGTCTGCAGTCCGTCATCAGCGAAGAAATAAGAAAGCAGCTCCTTGAACACGAGGGACGCGAATGCCCCGACTACCTCATCGCCTGCGTAGGTGGAGGAAGCAATGCAGCCGGCACCATCTATCACTACGTCAACGACCCGCACGTGCAAATCGTCCTCGCCGAAGCCGGCGGAAAAGGCATTGAAACGGGAATGACAGCCGCCACTATCGCCCTCGGCAAGATGGGCATCATCCACGGCTCGCGCACCTACGTCATCCAGAACGAGGACGGACAGATAGAAGAGCCCTATTCCATCTCTGCCGGACTGGACTATCCGGGCATCGGCCCCATGCACGCCAACCTTGCCAAGCAGAAACGTGCCATCGTCTTCGCCGTCAACGACGACGAAGCTATCCGCGCCGCCTACGAACTGACCCGGCTCGAGGGCATCATCCCCGCATTGGAAAGCGCCCACGCACTGGGTGCGCTGGAGAAGATGAGGTTCAAGCCGACGGACGTGGTGGTGCTGACGGTGTCGGGACGGGGGGATAAGGATATGGAAACGTATTTGAGTGATGAGTTATAAGTGATGAGCTATTTGAAAATACGAGATACAATGAAATAAAATACAAGATACAATGAAACAATATGATTATAAAACAGTCAGCCGCACCATGCTCGGTGACTTGCATACGCCGGTGAGCACGTATCTGAAGGTGCGCGACATCTTTCCGCAGAGCGCACTTATGGAGAGTTCCGACTATCATGGTAGCGAGAACAACCGCTCATTCATCGCTCTGTGTCCGCTGGCAAGTGTCAGCATAGACCACGGCACGGCTATCTTCCGCCTGCCCGACGACAGCCGCGAAGAGCATCCCATAACCGAAGAATACCGGGTGGAAAATGCACTGAACGACTTCCTCGGCCGCTTCCACGTGGAAGGTGAATACAGCAATTACTGCGGACTCTACGGATACACCTCCTTCAATGCGGTCCGCTACTTCGAGAATATCCCTGTGAAGGACAGCCGCGAAGCTACCAACGATGCGCCGGACATGCTGTACATATTATATAAGTACCTCATCGTCTTCAACGATTTCAAGAATGAGATGCTGCTTCTCGAGATGCTGGCGCCCGGCGAGACCAGCGAACTGGACCTGGTGCAGAAGGCCATCCATAACCGCAACTACACCGCCTACGATTTCCGCGCCATCGGTCCCACCACCTCTCCGCTTACGGACAAGGAACACAAGGCGAATATCCGCCGGGGCATCGCCCACTGTCTGCGCGGCGACGTTTTCCAGATAGTCCTCTCCCGCCGATTCGAGCAGCGTTTCACGGGCGATGACTTCAAGCTCTACCGTGCCCTGCGCAGCATCAACCCTTCTCCCTATCTGTTCTATTTCGACTTCGGGGGCTTCCGCATTTTCGGCTCGTCTCCCGAAACCCATTGCCGCATCGAAGGCCGCCATGCCTATATCGACCCCATTGCCGGAACCACGAAGCGCACCGGCGATGCAGAGCAGGACGCCCTCAATGCCCGGTACCTGCACGACGACCCCAAAGAGAACGCCGAACACGTGATGCTGGTGGACCTTGCCCGCAACGACCTCTCCCGCAACTGCCACGATGTAAAGGTGGACTTCTATAAGGAGATGCAGTATTACAGCCATGTTATCCACCTCGTCAGCCGTGTCAGCGGAACGCTCCGCGAAGAGGCCGACCCCGTCAAGGCCTTCATCGACACCTTCCCTGCCGGTACCCTGAGCGGCGCCCCGAAAGTACGCGCCATGCAGCTCATCAGCCAGCTGGAACCGCACAACCGTGGAGCCTACGGAGGCTGCATCGGTTTCATCGGACTGAACGGCTCGCTGAACCAGGCGATTACGATTCGTACTTTTGTCAGCCGCAATGGTGTCCTCTGGTTCCAGGCAGGCGGCGGCATCGTAGCCAAGAGCAACGACGAGTACGAACTGCAAGAGGTGAACAACAAGCTCGGCGCACTGAAAAAGGCGATTGAGATGGCGGAAAAAATGTAAATTCATTTACCATGTATAATGTACAATGTACAATTTGCCATGCGGCGTACATTGCGCAGCTAAATAGTAAACCTTCAAATTGTAAATAAAATTAAATATAATCGATGAAAACAGTTATCATAGACAATTACGACTCCTTCACCTACAACCTTGCCCATCTGGTGAAAGAGCTCGGCGCAGAAGTGAATGTGCTGCGCAACGATAAATTCCGGCTCGAAGAATTGGAGCCATACGATAAAATCATCCTCTCACCCGGCCCCGGTGTCCCCGAGGAAGCCGGACTGCTGCTGGATGTCATCCGCACCTATGCCGGACGGAAACCCATACTCGGTGTCTGCCTGGGCGAACAAGCCATCGGACAAGCGTTCGGTGGAAAGCTGGTCAATCTGGAAGAGGTGTTCCATGGGGTACAGACGGAGATAAGGAGGAAGGAGGAAAGGCTAGGGACAAGGGATGAAGGATTAGGGGGAAAGGATTATGAAGGTATTTCTCTCGAAGAAGACTATATCTTCTGCGGTTTACCCAATAGGATTCCCGTCGGACGATACCACTCCTGGGTAGTGGATACGAAGGAGTTTCCCGACGAACTTGCCATTACCGCCATCAGCCCCGAAGGACAAATCATGGCGCTGAAACATCGGGAATATGACATACACGGCATCCAGTTCCATCCGGAATCTGTACTGACACCCGACGGAAAAACAATCGTAAAAAACTGGCTTTTCAAATGAGGCACTTCAGAAAAAGAGTAAATTCAATCGTCAAATCGTAAATCGTCAAATCGTAAATAAAAAGATGAAAGCAATACTCACCCGTCTCTTCAACCACGAAGAGCTTACGTCGGAGGAAACCAAACAAATCCTCCTCAACATCACCAAGGAAATGTATCCTGAGGCGCAGATAGCAGCCTTGCTCACTGCCTTCCAGATGCGGAGCATCACTGTGAACGAGCTTATCGGTTTCCGCGAAGCACTGATGGAGACACGCCTTCCCATCGACTTCGCCCCCTATCGCCCCATCGACATTGTAGGTACGGGCGGCGACGGAAAGAACACCTTCAACATCTCCACCTGCGCTTGCTTCGTAGTGGCGGGAGCCGGCTACAAGGTTGCCAAGCACGGCAACTACGGAGCCACTTCCGTGAGCGGAGCCAGCAATGTCATCGAGCAGCACGGCGTACGCTTCACCAACAACCCCGACACGCTGAAACGCAGCATGGAGGAGTGCAACATCGCCTACCTTCATGCCCAACTTTTCAACCCGGCGATGAAGTTTGTCGGTCCCGTACGCAAGACGCTGGGAGTACGCACCTTGTTCAATCTGCTCGGCCCACTGGTGAATCCATGCTGCCCGGCATACCAGCTGCTCGGTGTGGCAGACCTCTCGCAGATGCGCCTATACACCAACGTATTCTATAAGCTCGGCATTGACTTTGCCGTAGTCAACAGCCTCGACAGCTACGACGAAATCTCCCTGACGGACGAGTTCAAGGTGATGACCCGCAACTACGAGCGCATCTACCGTCCGCAGGCCCTCGGCTTCAAAGATGCCCGTCCCGAAGAACTCTTCGGTGGCGCATGCAAGGAAGATGCCGCCCGCATCTTCGACAATATCCTTACGGGGCATGCCACACCTGCACAAACGCAATGCGTCATTGTCAACGCCGCCTTTGCCATCCAGGTGATGGAGCCGCAGAAAGAGATTGAAGAGTGCATCGCCATCGCACGCGAATCACTGGATAGCGGACGGGCGCTGGCTACACTGAAAAAATTTATCGAGATTAATAAATGAAGCAATGAAAGATATACTGTCCGAAATCATCGCCCATAAGCAAACAGAGATTGAACTGCAGAAGCAAACCGTCTCTCCGAAGCAGTTGCAGGAGCAAGCCGAAGTCATCATCCGGGAGAATGCGGTCCACCGCCGCAGCATGAAGCAGGCCCTTGCCGCTTCTTCTACAGGAATCATCTCCGAGTTCAAACGCCGTTCACCCTCTAAAGGCTGGATAAACGAGGCTGCCCAAGCAGAGGAAATACCCGCCTCCTACGAAGCCGCCGGCGCCGCCGCCCTCTCCATCCTGACGGATGAGAAGTTCTTCGGCGGTACGCTGCGCGACATCCGCACGGTCCGTCCGCTCGTCCGCATCCCCATTCTGCGCAAGGACTTCATCATCGACGAGTACCAGCTTCTGCAAGCCTGCATCGTAGGTGCCGACGCCGTACTGCTCATTGCCGCCTGCCTCAGTCCGGAGCAGTGCAGCACCCTCACCGCCCAAGCCCACGAACTCGGGCTGGAGGTATTGCTCGAAATCCACAGCCCTTCGGAACTCTCCTATATAACTGTCTCTTATACACATCTCCGAGCCCAC
>ENA-OYDJ01000767-OYDJ01000767.1-human-gut-metagenome-genome-assembly--contig:-NODE-767-length-10678-cov-4.541090_pt1 | contig 10678 bp, 7 predicted proteins | sample MGYA00243465_ERZ652897 | MGnify/ENA primary metagenome ERZ652897 (study PRJEB26926, sample SAMN06164859) | human gut metagenome | biome: ENVO:00009003; feature: ENVO:2100002; material: ENVO:00002003...
CTAGTCGTCGGCAGCGTCAGATGTGTATAAGAGACAGGAAGAAAGTTTCCCAGACAGACTGGGAGTTGCATATCGTAGGCGATGGTCTTCTGCGCCGCAAAATAGCCGAAACTGCTCGAAATTACGATATCGACACCCGAATCAAATGGCATGGGAAAATCCCCAGAGACCAGGTGCAGGAACTTTTCGCCCAAGCGCATCTGCATATTATCACGTCATTAGGAGAAGCTACCACAACGGTATTGTGGGAAGCAATGGCCAACGGCATTCCCACATTATCGTTGGATCATTGCGGAATGAGTGGGGTTATCTGCGAGGAATGCGGAATAAAAATTCCGATACACTCTTATGAACAGGTTACTTCGGCTATAGCGACTCAAATCGAATCCTGCATAATGAATCCCAGCCGCATCGAGACGCTATCCAACGGCGTCCTGAAATGTGCCGGGAAATTCATGTGGAGCAATCGTGTCGAATCCTTCAATCAAATATACGAGCAAATCTGTCAAAAAGCATGATATCCATTTCATCCCGGAATTACGCCATTGATATTCTCAAGGCCATTGCCATCATTTTTATTACGAATTCACATTTCAGACCGCTATATCAGGATATTTCGCCATCCCTGGCAACTTTGGGCGTCCATGGAAACGCATTATTTTCTTTGTATCCGGCTATCTGCTTATCGACAGCATCCGCAAAAGCGCCAACGGATGGAACTGGTATAAACATAAAATAAGACGTATTCTGCCTGCTGTATTTATCTGGTGCATATGTGCATCAATCTTTTTCGGAAAGCCCATAACATGGAAGGCATTGGTTTTCGCAGATAATTATTGGTTTATCCAATGCATCCTGATATACTACGCAATTCTTTACCCGGCTATTAAACGAAACATCGGCCTTAATCAGCTATTCGCATTTTCCCTTATTATTTCCGTAATCTATTTCTTCGTACAAGTTCCAGGAGGGGGGGGGAGTGTCTTCCACACTCATTTTCATTATGTATATAACTTTGCCATCCTTATTTTCGGCGCAATCGTAAAAGACAAAACGGTCACCGGTAAATGTCACAATATAAAAACGGATCTGGCATTGGCAGCAGCATCGTTTATACTTTATTTCATAATACTATTTTTCGGGAAGGGATATGATGGAAAATATTATTACATACAGATTGCGGGACTGCTTCCCCTGATTGGATTTCTCTATTATTTCTTCAGAGCAGTGACACACATCCGTTTTAGGGAAACAAATTCATGGAGAATCGTACGCAATTCCATACTATACCTTTCATCCCTGACACTGGAAATATATATCGTACAGTTCGATCTGATAACCGATAAATTGAACGCCCTATTTCCATTAAACGCAATCGTAATTTTCACGGCAATTTGTGTCATAGCTTACCTATTGAGAGTATTGACGAATTTGTGTCTGCAGACATTATCCGACACTCCGTATAATGTTAAACAGCTTTTCCTCCTGTTTTAATTTCGTCGACACATTCACGAAAACAGATGAATCGTCGATAATACAACGATAAAAACAATGAAAGTCATTGTATCTAACAAATTCTATTATCCGCGCGGCGGCGATTGTGTCTGCACGATCAATCTAGAAGAGCTTTTGAAACAAAAAGGCCATGAAGTAGCCGTTTTTTCCATGCAGCATCCGGAAAATCTGGAAACTCCCTGGAGCAAATACTTTCCGAGCGAGGTTAAATTCGCCCCCGGGTTGGGAATAATCGAGGCGCTGCGCCGCCCATTCGGCACCCGTGAAGTCAGGACAAAGTTCACCCGACTGCTCGATGAGTTCCAACCGGATATACTCCACCTGAACAATATCCACACCCAACTTTCTCCCGTTATCGCCGAAATAGCCCATCGACGAGGCGTGAAAGTCGTATGGACTCTGCACGACTACAAACTGCTATGCCCTCGTTACGACTGCCTGCGCAACGGGTTGCAGGTTTGCGAAGAGTGCTTTAGCGACAAACGCAAGGTGCGGAAGCACAAATGCATGAAAAATTCCGCATTGGCAAGTTTCCTGGCATACAAGGAAGCTATGAAATGGACTCGTATGCGCCTGGAAGCAGTTACCGACGCCTTTATTTGTCCCAGCCGGTTTATGGCGGACAAAATGGTTCAGGGCAACTTCGACAAACAGAAGATCAATACGCTCTGCAATTTTATCGACATTGCCAAAACCCGGAAAGACGATTACGACAAAGAGAACTATTACTGTTACATAGGCCGTCTTAGTCCTGAAAAAGGGATCGGAACACTGATCGAAGCGGCAAAGCGACTGCCCTACCCACTGAAGATAATCGGTGGCGGTTCGCTCGAAGAGACGCTGCGCGCCGCAGCTGCAGGAAGCGATATAGAACTTCTGGGTTATAAACACTGGCCGGAAATCAAGGAAATAGTCGGTAAGGCCCGATTCTGCGTCGTGCCTTCGGAATGGTATGAAAACAATCCGCTGTCCGTCATCGAGTCACAATGTCTGGGCACTCCGGTGCTCGGCAGCCGGATCGGCGGCATTCCCGAACTGATCGATGAAGGCAAGACCGGAATGCTGTTCGAATCCGGAAACGCAAAAGAACTGAAGGCCCGAATCGGACAAATGTTCGCAACCCCGTTCGAATACCGGCAGATCGCACTCGACGCACAGAAAAGATATTCGGCAGAGAGGTACTATACAGAACTCCTGAAAATTTACAACAACAGATAACATGAATACCCGGAATATACCTCATCCCACGGATGCCAGTATCATCCTGACCTATCGTTGCCCGATGAAATGCAAGATGTGCAACATCTGGTTCAACCCCACGAAAAAAGAAGAGGAAATCAAAGCCTCGGATCTCCGCACGCTGCCGCGGCTGAAATTCATCAACCTGACCGGCGGCGAACCGTTCGTACGCGACGACCTGGCCGAGATCGTCGAAGAGTGCTACAAGCATACGGATCGCATCGTCATCTCCACCTCGGGCTGGTTCGAGGAGAAGGTCATCGCGCTGGCGGAAAAATACCCGCAAATCGGCATCCGTATCTCCATCGAGGGCCTGAGCTGCAAGAACGACGAATTGCGCGGCCATGCCGGAGGCTTCGACAAGGGCCTGCGCACGTTGCTTGCCTTAAAGCAAATGGGCTTGAAGGACATCGGATTCGGCTGTACCGTATCGAACAACAACTCCAGGGACATGCTTTCGCTGTATCAGTTGAGCAAATCGCTGGGGATGGAGTTCGCAACGGCAGCGTTCCACAACTCCTACTATTTCCACAAGGACGACAACGTCATTACCAACAAAGACGAAGTATGCAGGAACTTCGAGCAATTGATCGCGTGGCAGCTGCAGGAGAACCACCCCAAGAGCTGGTTCCGGGCTTGGTTCAACATGGGGTTGATCAACTACATCGAAGGCGGCCGGCGTATGTTGCCGTGCGAGGCCGGATCCGCCAATTTCTTCATCGACCCCTTCGGCGACGTCTATCCCTGCAATGGACTGGAAGAGAAATACTGGCAAAAATCGATGGGCAACATCCACCAAACGCCCGATTTCATGGAGATATGGCAAAGCGCCCGGGCGGAGGAGGTGCGTGCCATGGTGCGCAAATGTCCGAAGAACTGCTGGATGGTGGGCACAGCCAGTCCGGTCATGCATAAATATGTAAAGTACCCGCTGAAATGGGCGCTCAGGAACAAGCTCCGCAGCATGAGGGGCAAACCGGCCTGTCTGGATAAAAAATGGTGCGACGTCGGCCAGGATCCGGCGCAAGGAGACCTGAAGCAGCGGATGTAACCATGGAACGGTCGGCAACGGCAGACATCGCCAAGACGATAGGCATCATCCTCGTCGTCATCGGACATTACAATCCTGCGGATGCCCCCGAATGGTACCACCTCGCCAACCGGTTCATATACGCATTCCACATGCCCCTGTTCATGTTCGCAAGCGGATACATCTATGCAATGACCGGGAACAGCCAAAACAAGGGGGGGGGAAACTTCATTTTGAAGAAATTCAAAAGGTTGATGATCCCCTATTTCTCGACAAGCGTCGTCATAATCAGCATCAAACTTTTGACGCAACAGGGAATGTCCGTGGAAAATCCCGTGACGGCAGCATCGTATATCAAGATGTTCTATCTGCCCGAAGCAGGCTATTTCCTCTGGTTTATCTGGGCGCTATGGCTGATATTCCTGCTCATAAGCATGATAAAGACGAAAACGGGAAGAACCGTGCTGTTCGCAGCAAGTCTCCTGACAGGGTTTCTGCCTGTCGACTGGCCCGAAATCTTCTGCATAAACAAGGCCGTGGCCATGCTGAAATATTTTATGCTGGGCGTGTTTCTCATAAATTGGCCCCGTTGGCTCGATTCGGCGAAGAAAATACCGGGAATGATTCCGGTCTGCGCCCTGCCCGTCCTGTTCGCATGCACCTTGCTCGTCCGAAACGACATACTCACCGGCCTGATGGGTTATATATTGCCATTTGCAGGCATCCATACGATATGCGTGATATCGGCACGGATCAAAAGCCTGAAACATATAACGCAAAAACTCCTTGTCGTATCGGCCTCTTCTTATATCATCTATCTGTTCCACACCACATTCGAAGGATTCGTCAAATCCCTTGTCCAGCAAGTTCCGTTGCTTGCGAACGGCAACGACCCGCTCTATTTCAGCGTCGGGGCCGCGGCCGTAATCGGCGCAGGGATTTTTCTTCCGATCATCCTGCACCGGTATATCTTACAACGTAATCGTCTGTTAAGATTCCTGTTCGGACTAAAACCCGCAAAATAACAACATGAAAATAGTCGTCACCGGAACCCGCGGCATTCCGAATATCATGGGAGGCGTGGAGACACATTGTGAAGAGTTGTTTCCGCGTATTGCTCGAAAAGGCTTCGAGGTAACCGTTATACGGCGGAAAAGTTACGTACGCGACACGCTGTCCAGCTACAAGGGCATCACGCTCTCGGACATCGAAACGCCGCGGAAAAAATCGCTCGAAGCAATCGTCCACACGTTCAGGGCCATCGTGCGGGCCAAACGCCTGAAAGCCGACATCGTCCACCTCCATGCGGTGGGCCCGGCACTGCTGACACCGCTGGCCCGTTTGCTGGGAATGAAAGTCGTATTCACCCACCACGGGCCGGACTACGACCGGGACAAATGGGGCATGGCGGCCAAAACGGCACTCCGCCTGGGCGAGGCCGCAGGCACGCTCTTCGCCAACGAAGTCATCGTGATCTCGCATGTGATCGACGACATGCTGATCCGGAAATACGGACGTAAAGACTGCCATGTGATCTACAACGGCGTCCCCTCACCGGATATCACCGACTATCCGGAATATTTCGGGGAGCTGGGGATCGAACAAGGAAAGTATATCTTCGCAATGTGCCGGTTCGTACCGGAAAAGAACCTGCACCACCTGATCGAAGCGTTTTCACGTACCGAGCACAGGGAATGCAAGTTGGTCATTGCCGGGGACAGCGATTTCGAGGACGACTATTCCGCAAGCCTGAAGAAATACGCCCGCGAACAGGGAGTCGTGCTGCCCGGATTTATCAAGGGCAGGAAATTGCACGCATTGCTGTCGCATGCCCGGTGTTTCGTACTCCCCTCCTCGCACGAAGGGCTCCCGATCGCACTGCTCGAAGCAATGAGTTACAGGCTGCCTGTGATCGTGAGCGACATCCCCGCAAACCTGGAAGTCGGGCTCGGGCAGGAATTCTATTTCCCGTTGGGCGACAGAAGGGCTCTGGCACGCAAACTCCAGGAAAATATGGACGCCCCTTACCGGCAAATAGAGTATCCCATGGAAAAATACGATTGGAATGCGATCGCCGAACGGACGGCCTCGGTCTACACCAAATACGCGAAACCGGGGAAATAGCCACAGCCCTATTCCCGGCGGCTGATTTCCGCCACGATCGCCCCGACGAAAGCTATGAGCTCCGCCGGGGCGATTTTCAGTTGGAGGCCGCGGACGCCGGCGCTGATGTAGATGGCCGGAAGCGACGCGGCCGAGGAGTGGATATAGGTCGGAAACTGTTTTTTCATGCCGATCGGCGAGCAGCCGCCACGGATGTAACCCGTCACGGGCAGCAGCTCCTTCATCGGAATCAGGTCGGCCTTCTTGTTGCCCGATACGCGTGCGGCGGCCTTGAGGTCGACCTCGTGGTCGGCGGGCACCACGCATACGAAATGCCCCGTGCGGTCGCCCCGCAGCACGAGGGTCTTGAATACGCTTCCTATATCTTCGCCCAGCTCTTCGGCCACGTGCGTCGCTGCGAGGTGTTCTTCATCAACCCGGTAAGGGACGAGTTCATAGGTTATCTTAGCGCGGTCGAGCAAGCGGGCCGCATTGGTCTTTTCGACTTTTCCGTGTGCCATTTCTGCTTTTGGTGTTCGATTTTTCGACTTAAATTATGCAAAAGTAATTTATTTTGACCAAACAGGTTCTTTTTAATTATTTTTGCAAAATGCTCCGTGGCAAAATTACATACAGGCTGCTCGCCTCGCTGATCGCAGCTTTGTCCGTGTGCACGACCCTGTCGGCACAGAGCACCCGTGTCCGCGGCCGTGTGACGGATGCCGCCAGCGGTGCCCCGATGCAGTTCGTGAGCGTCGTGTTCCCCGGCACCACGACCGGCATCACGACCGATGAGGAGGGTATCTATACGCTCGAGACCCGCGATACGGTGGGACGCGTACAGGCCTCGATGGTCGGCTACGCCACACAGACCAAGCCGCTCACGCGGGGCGGCTTCAACCAGGTAGACTTCGCCCTGGAAGCGGTCGAATTCGGCATCGGCAGCGTCGTCATCACCCCGGGCGAGAACCCCGCACACCCGATCCTGAAAGGGGTCGTGCGCCGCAAGCCGCAGAACAACCCCGACGAGTACGAACGCTACCACTGCGCCACGTACACCAAGATGGAGCTCGACCTGACGAACGTCAAGCCGCGCTTCCGCAACAAGCGGCTGCAACGCAACTTCGGCTTCATCTTCGAATACATCGACACGTCGGCGCTCACCGGGCAGGCCTACCTGCCGGCCATGATCTCCGAGACCACGGCCGACTTTTACCACAGCAAGCGCAACCCCTCGCTGTCGCGCGAGATCATCCGCGCCAACCGCGTATCGGGAGTGGAGGACAGCTTCGCCATCGCCCAGTTCACGGGGCAGATGCACGGCAACGTCAACTTCTACGCCAACTTCATCGACATTTTCAACGTCCGTTTTGCCAGCCCGCTCTCCGACGGGGGACTCTTCTATTACGACTATTTCCTGGTGGACAGCATGCAGGTCGACGGCCGCAAGACCTACAAAATCCGGTTCCACCCCAAACGGCTCACCTCCCCGGTGCTCGACGGCGAGGTGAACATCGACTCGGCGTCGTATGCCCTGCAATCGGCCTCGGCGCGCATGCCCAAGGGCGTCAACGTAAACTGGATCAAACACCTGCGGCTCGAAAACGAGAACCGCATCGTGCGCGACAGCACGTGGTTCCGAAGCCGCGACCGCGTATCGGCCGAATTCTCGGTCACCACGGCCGACTCCTCGAAACTGACCTCGTTCATCGGGACGCGCGAGGTGGTCTACACCGACGTGCGGATCGGCGAACCGATCCCCGCCGAGGTCATACGCATGGACAACAACGTCGTGATCGGCGACCAGGGGCAGGAGAGCAGCAAGGACGAAGCCTTCTGGGAGAGCGTCCGCCCCTACCGGCTGAGCGACAAGGAGAAAGGCATCTATTCGATGGTCGACTCGGTGCAGAACGTCCCGCTGTACCGCAATATCTACACCCTGATCAACACGGTCATCGTCGGTTACTGGAACACCAAGTACATCGGCATCGGCCCCTACTATAAGCTGGCGAGCTTCAACAAGCTCGAAGGGTTCCGCATGCAGCCGGGATTCCGCACCACTACGGCCGTCAGCCGCCGCATACGCCTCTCGGGGTATGCGGCATACGGCACGCGCGACGGGATGTTCAAGGGCGGCGGCAGCGTCGAGCTGGCTTTCAACCGCCGGCTGACGCGCAAGCTGACCGTCTCGGGCCGCCACGACGTGATGCAGCTGGGCGCGGGGCAGAACGCCCTCACGGAGAGCAACATCCTCAGCTCGCTCCTCTCGCGCGGCGACTCGCGGCTCTCGATGGTCAACCGCGGCGAGGCCGCCTACGAGCACGAATGGCGGCACGGGATCAGCAACTTCCTCGGCGCCCGCATCCAGAAGATCTACGGCAACCGGTACGTCCCGCTGGTGCGCCCCGACGGCACGGTCATGAACTCGGTATCGGACGCCGCCGTACACGTCGGGATGCGCATCTCGAAGAACGAAAGCATCTACCGCATGCCGTTCGACAAGCAGTACATGGGGACGAAATACCCCGTCCTGACCCTTGGGTTCACGGCCGGGATACCCCGGGTGCTGAGCGGCAGCTATGAATATTACCGCCTCGAGGGCGGCATCCACTACAAGCCCGAGCTGCCGCCGCTGGGCTACTCGGACATCACCGTGCAGGGCGGCAAGATCTTCGGCAAGGTACCCTACCCGCTGCTGAAGCTCCACGAGGGGAACGGCACCTATTTCTACGACCCGATGGCGTTCTCGTGCATGAACTTCTACGAGTTCGCTTCGGACACCTGGGTGGCGCTGTTTTTCGAACACCACTTCAACGGCATCCTGCTGGGGCGCATCCCGCTCATCAAAAAACTCAAATGGCGCGAGGTGCTGGTATGCAAGGGCGTGTGGGGCACGCTGTCGAAGGAGAACGACGGCAGCCTCGCCGCAACGCAGGCACCGCTGCTCTTCCCGCCCGGCATGACATCGGTGTCCGACCCTTATGTCGAGGTGGGATTCGGCGTCGAAAACATCTTCCGGCTGCTGCGCGTGGACTTCATCTGGCGCGTCACGCACCGCGACCCGAAACCCGGGCAGGAGATCCAGAATTTCGCCGTCAACCTGGGCATAAAACTCAAATTCTGATGCACGGAGGCCGGGAACCCGGGGATTTTGACTACCTTTGGGCTGGAAAAAAGGGGACAACTATGATAAAAGGTGCAATATTCGACATGGACGGGACACTCGTGGACAACACGCCCGTCCACATCCGTGCGTTCGAAATCTTCTGCGAACGATACGGCATCCGCGACTGGAAGGAGAAACTCGGCCAGGCATACGGCATGGGCAACGACGACATCATGAGGCTCATCATGCCCGCGGAGGTGATCCGCGAAAAGGGGCTCGCAGCACTCGCCGAAGAGAAGGAATCCATCTACCGGGAGATCTACGCCCCCGAGATCGTGCCGATGCCCGGGCTCACCGACCTTTTGCAAAGGCTCCGCGACGCAGGCATACGCTGCGCCGTAGGTTCGTCGGGCTACAAGCCCAATGTGGATTTCGTGCTGGAAAAATGCCGCATCGAGCCTTATTTCGACGCCAGGATCAGCGGCGACATGGTCTCGCGCTGCAAACCCGACCCGGAGATTTACCTTACGGCCGCCGCGGCCCTGGGGCTGACTGCGGCGGAATGCGTCGTCTTCGAAGACGCCCCGGCGGGGATCGAAGCAGCACGCAGAGCCGGGGCCGGACATATCGTGGCGCTGGCCACGACGCTCGACCGCGCAGCGCTAGCGCAAACCGATGCGGACAGGGTCATCGACGATTTCCGCGACATCACCGACCTCGACGCTTTGCTGAAATAACCCGGGCACAGAGGCTGGACAGGCCGTCCGCAATTTCTGCGGCTCCTCCGCCCCGGCGACAATTCCAAGGCAGGTGGAAGCAGGTACCGGCAGGTTTAGCGGTCGCCCCACCCCGGCAACGATCGGGCCGCGGCGGATCGGCAGCATCGCCGATCGCAAGGCATACCGACGCTACCTGCCGCAGGCCTTACCCAAACGCACCGTACACCCGATACCCTACCGCCATCCCGATAAAAAAACGTCGCGGATGGCTTTTTTTTGCGGGGCGCGCATATCATACGGAAAAAATTGATACTTTTGCGCGGTTTTAATCCCCTACGGCCTATGTTCAAAGGAATCGCCACCGTCGCCCTGCTCATCATATCGAACGCCTTCATGACGCTCGCCTGGTACGGCCACATCGCATTCAAATCCAAGCTCGAACGCTTCGGCATGCTGGCTATCGTACTGCTCAGCTGGGGCATCGCCCTGTTCGAATACTGCTTCCAGGTTCCGGCCAACCGCATCGGGTCGTCGCAGTTCGGCGGGCCGTTCTCGATCTGGGAGCTAAAAGTCATCCAGGAGGTAGTCTCGCTCTCGGTCTTCACGCTGTTCGCGCTGGTTTTCATGAAGTCGGACTCCCTGCGCTGGAACCACCTCGCAGGTTTCCTCTGCCTGATACTGGCGGTCTACTTCATCTTCCGGAAATAGCCGCGCCCGCAGCCGGGCGTGCGGCAAAACCCGACAGGCGATACCTGCCGACAAAATCCATACGTATCCTCCCGGGCCCGAGTTTCCCGGTTACGCCTGCTCTTCCCGCCGGTCATGGCGGTAAATCTGATAGGAGTTCACAAAGTTCTGCCACACGATATATGCCGTCGGGGCGATCGAGGAGATCGGGTCGAGGAACGACTGCGCCATCCAGACGGCCAGCACCGTGTTTTTCTGCCCGAGCGACTGCCCGCCCGC
>ENA-OYDJ01000796-OYDJ01000796.1-human-gut-metagenome-genome-assembly--contig:-NODE-796-length-10546-cov-5.366505_pt1 | contig 10546 bp, 9 predicted proteins | sample MGYA00243465_ERZ652897 | MGnify/ENA primary metagenome ERZ652897 (study PRJEB26926, sample SAMN06164859) | human gut metagenome | biome: ENVO:00009003; feature: ENVO:2100002; material: ENVO:00002003...
ATCGCCCGCGCCGAAGCAGGGGCCGCAGAAGGCGGTGCGGATGGTGGCGCCGCTGGCCATCAGCTCGCCGATGACGCCGGTGCGCACCAGTTCCATCATGATGGGCTGGCTGCCGGGGTAAACGCTCAGGGCGTAGTCGCCGCAGCCGCCGGTGTGACCCTTGAGGATGGAAGCAGCCTCGTAGATGCTGTCGTACAGACCACCTGCACAGCCTGCAATCACGCCCTGATCCACACGCAGCTTACCGTTTTCGATCTTGCTGCACAGATCCAGCTGCACATCCTTGCGGCCGATCAGCTTCTGCACATCCTGCTCGCAGGCGTGGAGGATGTCCTCCAGATTTGCGTTCAGCTCTTCAATGGTAAAGGCATTGGATGGGTGCATGGGCAGGGCGATCATGGGACGGATGGCAGAAAGATCCACCTCCACCACGCCGTCGTAGTAGGCAAGGTCTGCCGGTGCCAGCTTTTTGTAGTCCGCTGCACGGCCGTGCACTGCCAGAAAACGCTGGGTGGTCTCATCGGTCTCCCAGATGGAGGACAGGCAGGTGGTCTCGGTGGTCATGGCATCAATGGCGTTGCGGGTATCCTGCCGCAGGGAAGCAATGCCGGGGCCAACAAACTCCATGACCTTGTTCTTGACGTAGCCGCTCTTGAACAGCTTGCCCACAAGGGCAATGGCTACATCGTGGGGGCCGCAGCCCGCCGGCAGACTGCCGGTCAGGTAGATAGCCACAACGCCCGGGCGGGCAACATCGTAGGTGCGGCCCAGCAGCTGCTTTGCCAGCTCACCACCGCCCTCGCCGATCGCCATGGTGCCCAGTGCACCGTAGCGGGTGTGGGAGTCCGAGCCAAGGATCATTTTGCCGCAGCCCGCAAAGCGCTCGCGCATATACTGGTGGATGACTGCCATGTGCGGGGGCACAAAGATGCCGCCGTACTTTTTGGCAGCGGACAGACCAAAGCGGTGGTCGTCCTCGTTGATAGTGCCGCCCACAGCGCACAGGCTATTGTGGCAGTTGGTAAGCACATAAGGGATGGGGAACTTTTCCAGCCCGGAAGCACGGGCGGTCTGGATAATGCCCACAAAGGTGATGTCATGGCTTGCCATGGCATCAAACTTGATCTTCAGATTCTCGGCATCGCCGCTGGTGTTGTGTGCCTGCATAATATTGTAGGCCATAGTGCCGGTCTTAGCCGTGGCAACGGCAGCGGCATCAAAGCCCTTTGCTGCCAGTGCAGCGGGTGCATTGCCGTCTGCGGGCACCCACTCGCCGCGCGCATAGTACGCGCCGCCGGTGCTGCATCTGATCATATCCAACATCTCGATTCGCCTCTCTTTTTGTATTTTCCCGCCCGCCGCAATTGCGGGCATTGCCCCGGCAGTGCAGCTATTCATCCCGAAAACAGCTGTCCTCTTAGCCTTCACCCCTTGGGGGGAAGGTGGCGCGCAGCGCCGGATGAGGGGTATTTCTTGGTAACAGCGCCCTCATCAGTCGCCTGCGGCGACAGCTTCCCCCGACCGGGGGAAGCCTTTAAGCAAACCAGCTTTTCAAAGACTTATAACCCCTGCCCTATTACGGCATAAGCCGTATTTATTTGTTATTATAGCATGAAAAGGCGAAAAGAAAAAGCACTTTTTATGAACCCTTACTGCGCCTTTGCGGCGGCTTCCTGCTGCTTTTCCTTTTGCAGTTTACGGAACACCACAAAATAGGCCGGGATCAGGAAGAAGCAGGCAAAGAACCATGCCACCGGGCTTGCGATGCAGGCGGCAAAGTAGCCCCACAGCGGCACGAACCAGAAGCCCACCATGGCGCGGGCGATCATTTCAGCCACACCGGCAAACATGGCAAGGCCGGAGTGCCCCAGACCCTGAATGGTGTAGCGGTAGATGATAAGCACTGCCAGCGGGATGTAGAACACACTGTTCCAGAAGATGAAGTCCTGCGCGTTGGCCATAATGGCGGTCTCGCCTGCGTCCAGAAACAGGCCGATCAGGGGCTTGTCCAGCACGCGCAGGATGAGGAAGGACGCCACACTGTACACGCAGCCGATGCCCAGTGCGGTGTTCACGCCGCGGTTCACGCGGCCAAGGTCTTTTGCGCCCATATTCTGGCTGGTGTAGGTTGTCATGGCGGTGCCGATGCTCTCCAGCGGCACGCTGAGGAACTGCGCAGCCTTGCCGCCGGCGGTCTGCGCCGCCACGATATCGCTGCCCAGACCGTTCACCGCGCCCTGCAGCACCACGCTGCCAATGGCGGTAATGCTGCACTGCAGGCCCATGGGGAGACCCATGGCGCAAAGCTTTGCGCAGTGCGGTGCGCTGATGCGGCCTTCTTCCTTATTCCAGCGCAGCTCCGGGTAGTGGCGCATGATGTAAATAAGGCTGCCGATGCCCGCCACAGCCTGACTGAACACGGTGGCAAAGGCCGCGCCGAACGCGCCCATGTTGAACACAATGATGCAGGCAAGGTCCAGCCCGATGTTCAGCACGCTGGCCACCAGCAGAAAATACAGCGGGCGCTTGCTGTCGCCCAGTGCACGCATCAGGGCGCTGGTCACATTATAAAGCAGAGTGAAGGGGATGCCCGCAAAAATGGTGCGGATATACACATCCGCAAGGTCGATGATATCGGCCGGGGTGTTCGTCCACACCAGCACCAGCCGGGTCATAGCCACCGTGACGATGGTAAGCACCGTGGCAAAGGCGATGGACAGCCACACGGTATTGGCGGTGTAGCGGCGCATCTCGTGGTGGTCGTGGGCACCGAAGGTCCATGAGATGGGGATGGAAAAGCCGCAGGCAATGCCGTTGACAAAGCCCAGCACCAGATAATTCAGGCCGCCCACGCTGCCTACCGCCGCCAGTGCTTCCACGCCCACGAACCGTCCCACGATGATGGTATCGGCCAGATTGTAGAACTGCTGGAACAGGCTGCCCAGCATCAGCGGCACAGCAAAGGCAAGCAGCAGCTTCAGCGGGCTGCCCTGCGTCATATCTTTGGTCATGGAAATATACCTCCTGCCCACACAAAAAAGATGGATGTTCGCATTTTTGCCGTGAAAAACGCCCTGCCGGAAAAGCGGCAGGACGTTGTAAGGATTCATGAGTGGTATTATAGCGGAGCAGCGCCGGTTTTACAAGACTTGGTTTGCATCAACATTTCCATTTTTTTGCCCAAAGAATTGGTGATTTTGCTCATTCCGCGTAGTGTGCCAGAAACTGTTTGGTGCGCTGCTCGCGCGGGTGGTCGATCAGCTGCTTTGCAGGGCCCTCCTCCACCACCACGCCGCCGTCCATGAACAGGATGCGGTCGGCCACATCTCGGGCAAAGTGCATCTCGTGGGTCACGATGATCATGGTGGTCTTGCGGTCGGCCAGCTCCCGCAGCACCCGCAGCACCTCGCCGGTCAGTTCCGGGTCAAGGGCGCTGGTAGGCTCGTCAAAGCAGAGGATGTCCGGGTGCAGTGCCAGCGCACGGGCAATGGCTACCCGCTGCTGCTGCCCGCCGGAAAGCTGGTGCGGGTAGTGGTCTGCCCGCTCCGAAAGCCCCATCTGCGCCAGAAGTTCCCGCGCCTGCTGTTCCAGCTGGGCGTGCACCGCCTTTTTGTTGGCGCGGTAGTCCGGGCGCTCCTTTGCCAGCAGTTCTCCTGCCAGCATCACGTTCTGCAAGGCGGTGTACTGCGGGAAGAGGTTGAAGTTCTGGAACACCAGCCCGAAGTGCAGCCGCTTTTTGCGGATCTCGCTCTCCCGCTGGGTGGCGGGGTCGGCGGCGTCCCACATGGTCTCGCCGTTCACCTTGATGATGCCGGTGTCCGGCCGTTCCAGAAAGTTCAGGCAGCGCAGCAGGGTGGTCTTACCGGAGCCGGACGAGCCGATGATCGCCAGCGCCTCACCCTGTTCAAGGTTCAGCGAAATATCTTTGAGCACCTTGGTCTCGCCAAAGTTTTTGCCGATGCCGGAGGCTTCAAGCAGTGCCATGATCCAATTTCCTCCCTTTCATCAGCGGAAATAATCCAGTTTCTTTTCGGCCCAGCCAAACAGCAGGGTGAGTGCACCCACGAACACCAGGAAGAAGATGGCAGTGGAGAACAGCGGCCAGATCAAGCCCTTTGCGCTGTACTCCTTGGCCATCATGATGATCTCCTTGTTGGCAATGGTGTTTGCCAGCGAGGTATCCTTGACGAGGGTGATCACCTCATTGCCCATGGGGGCCAGAATGCGCTTGACCACCTGCAGCAGCGTCACCTTGAAGAAGATCTGGGTCTTGGTCATGCCCAGCACCTGACCGGCCTCGGTCTGGCCCTTGGGAACGGCTTCGATGCCGCCGCGGTAGATCTCGGAGAAGTAGCAGGCGTAATTGATGGCAAAAGCCACCACCGCCGCCACCATGCGTCCGCCGGAGCCGGAGGGCCACGGGTTATTCATGCCCAGCAGACCGGGGCCAAGATAAATGACGATGATCTGCAGCATCAGCGGCGTGCCGCGGATGACCCAGACAAAGGTCTTTACCGCACCGGACAGCAGCCTGCACCGGCTCATGGAACCAAAGGCCACCACCAGCCCCAGCGGCAATGCAAACAGCAGCGTAAGGGCAAACAGCTCACAGTTGAGCAGGAACGCGCCGGAAAGGCGCCCAAGGATCACAGACACAAAAACACACCCATCTATCGTTTTGTTTTACGCCAGGCTCAGTCCGCCAGCGCCAGCTCGTACTTCTCTGCCAGTGCCTGCATGGTGCCGTCAGCCTTCAGCTCGTCAAAGGCGGTGTCCACTGCGGCGGCGGCATCGCTGCCCTTGCGGAACGCCACGCCGTACTCCTCGGCGTTCAGCTCGTCCACGATCTTCAGACCGGCGTAGTCGGTGCCCTCCCCGATCATGGCGTTGGCAAGGGTCAGATCCAGCACAGCGGCGTCTGCCGTACCGGCAGCAACCTCCATCAGGCAGTCGGTCTGCACGCTCTTGGAAACATAATCGGCCTTGGCGAGGTTTTCATCGCCCTGAATGGCGGCTTCACCGGCAGAACCGGCCTCGGCCACCACGGTCTTTCCGGCAAGGTCGGCGGTAGAGGTGTAGGCAGTGCCCTCCTTGACCACCACGACCTGTGCATTCTTGGCGTAGGCTTTGGTGGTGGCGGTGTTTGCCATGATATCTTCGGTCAGGGTCATGCCGTTCCAGATGCAGTCGATGCTCTTGGCGTCCAGCTCCACCACCTTGGTGTCCCAGTTGATCTCCACGAACTCCGGCTCTACGCCCAGCTTTGCGCACACAGCGGTGGCAAGCTCGGTATCAAAGCCGGTAAAGCTGCCGTCGGCATCGGTATAGTTCATAGGCTCGTACACAGTGTAGCCGATGACCATTTTGCCCTTGCCCTTGATGTAGTCCAGATCGCTGCCCGCTGCGGCAGAAGCCGAACCGGCTGCACTGCCGGAAGCAGAAGCCGCCGCAGAGGTGGATGCACTGCCGCCGCAGGCTGCAAGGCTCAGTGCCAGAGCACCGGCCAGAAATGCACTTGCAATACGCTTGAGTTTCATATCTTTTTCCTCCCATGGGGGACGTTCTGTGTCCCGCTTCCCTCTCGTTTTACCATTTTACCATGCTAAAGTGGTAAACTGTAGCTATAGAATAGCGCGTTTGCCGCCGTTTGGCAAGAGGAAACCTTTATTTTTTGCACAATGCACTGCTTTGCCCCGTCCATAAGCCCGCTTTTTGTGGGAAAGTGTGCATACCCCTTCCGGCTTTGCGCCTGAGAGGGCAGCTGCAAATGCCGTTTTCCTTCACGACCCCTCCCGTGAAAATGAGATAGCGGAGCGTCCGCAGACGCTCCGCTATCTCGAAATAAAAATAATTTTTCCGCTGATCATGCCCAAAGCGCACGCGGCGGGCATTCCAAATCATCCTCTACTGCTCCGCCATGGCCTTCAGCACCGCCTTTTGCAGGTCAGTGACTGAGATAGTGCACAGCGCCTTCAGGTCGGCGTCTGTGCCATCTGTGGAAAGTTTGCCGATCTCCACGGCGTTTTTGCCCTTCAGGTAGCCACACCAGCCTGCGCTGTGCTCATACCACTCCTTGCCTAGGGCGCTTGCGCTGCGCATCCCGTAGCGGTCACCCAGCTCGTTTTTGGTATACACCGGCTCCCGCGGGGCAGACACGGTGCCGTCCGCGCTGACGGTCAACTCCGGCTCGGTCATATCCCCGATGGCGCTGGTCACCCGGGCGTTCTCGTCCATAGTCACCACTGCCAGCGTGATTTTGGCCTGCACCTGTGCGTCCTTGTCGTCTGTGCCCGCAAGCCCCTGCGGCATTTCGGCTACCTCAACGCCCAGTTTGACCGTATCGCCCCGGGCAGCGCCCAGCACCTGCGCATTCTCGCAGGCGCGGACAACGGCATCCCGGTAGCGGTCCACCGCAATGGTGCAGCCGGAGAGAAGGTCTGCATCCGTGGGCTTGCCGTCTGCATCCGTTTTCAGTTTTTTCACCTCGTCCGGGGTCTTGCCCTCAAGCCAATCACCAAAGGCATCGGCCTGCTCTGCCCAGCCCTTTTTCAGGCCGGACACCTCTGCCAGCGGGTAGTCCTTCCCCTTCTGGCGCTTGGTGCGGGTGTCGGTAGGGGTGGTCACCTTGCCGGTGCCGTCCGCACTGACCGAAAGCTCCAGCTCGTCCAGTGTCACCCCCGCCAGCTTGCCGTCTGCATCCAGCAGCACGGCAGCCGCCACGGTGCGGATATTGCCCGCACGGTCTGTACCTGTCGCTTCGGTCAGAACCCCCAGTCCGGTGCGCCACGCCGCGCTGCTGCCCGCAGAGGTGCTGCCGCTCATAGAGCCGGAGCTGCTGCCGGAGTTTTCCCCGCCGCAGCCGGTCAATGCCAGTGCTGCCGCCAGTGTGCAGCACAAAAACCATCGCGATGCCTGTTTCATATCGTCACATACGCTCCCTTTCCGTGCCTGCATTGCTAACGCAGGCTTTGGAGCCAGTATGCCCCGCCGCGCGGGATTTTATGAGCAGGCAGTTACATCAAGGGGCTTAACAGCCGCAGCACGCTGTCCAGCACCGTACCGGCCAGCCCGGTGCGGCAGTCCGCGCACTGCACCTCCCGGCACTGGGGCAGGGTGCGGCGCACATCGTCCCGCAAAGCCAGCACCTGACTGTTTTGCAGCAGCAGCACCCCGCACTCGAAGTGCAGGAACATACTGCGGTAGTCCATATTGATGCTGCCCACCACCGCCGCGCGGTCATCGCTGACGCAGCACTTGGCATGGAGGAAGCCCGGAGTGTACTCGTAGATGCGCACCCCCGCCCGCAGCAGGGGCAGATAGTACGAGCGGCTCAGCCGGAACACCAGCTTTTTGTCCGGGATGCCCGGCAGCACCAGCCGCACATCCACCCCTCGCTTGGCGGCGTTGCGCAGTGCATCCAGCATTTCCTCGCCGATAGCGAGATAGGGCGTATAAAAATAAACGTACTGCTGTGCTTGTGCCAGAATATCCAGATAGACGGTTTCTGCCACCGGCTCTTCGTCCAGCGGGCTGTCCGCGTAGGGCTGCACCACCCCATCGCTGGCGGGCAGCACCGCAAGCTGCGGACGGAAGGCGCTGTAATCCTGCTCGAAGGGGCGGAAGGCGTTCCAGAAATCCAGAAACATCACGGTAAAGTTCCACACCGCAGCGCCCTCGATGCGCAAGCCCGCGTCCTTCCAGTAGCCGAAGCGGGTGATCGCGTTGATGTATTCGTCTGCCAGATTGATGCCGCCGGTGTAGGCTACTTTGCCGTCTATCACCACGATCTTGCGGTGGTCGCGGTGATTCATCACCAGCGAGAGCAGCGGCACCACCGGGTTAAAGGGGATGCAGCGGATATGCGCCCGCTCCATGCGCACCACAAAGTCCTTGGGCAGACCCAGCAAACTGCCAAAATCATCATAGATCAGCCGCACGTCCACCCCCTGCGCCGCCTTGCGCCGCAGAATGTCCTCCACGCCCTGCCACATCTTGCCCTGACTGACGATGAAAAACTCCAGAAAGATGCTCTTTTCCGCTTTTTCAAGGTCTGCCAGCAGTGCCGGATACATGGCTTCGCCGCAGGAGAAATACCGGGCGGTGGTGTTCTGCCATGCGGGATAGCAGCCGTACTGGGTCAGGTAGCGGCTCACGCCCCGGTTTTCATCGCACAGCCCGGCAGTCTGCCCGGGCTGCTGGGCGCGGTCTGTGCGGTGTGCCTGCTCCACCGCCTGCATTTTGCTGCGCAGGCGACGGGAAGGGCGCTTGTTGCCAAAGGCCAGATACAGCGCCCCGCCCAGCAGCGGCAGCAGCCCGATGAGGGCGATCCAGCCCACCTTATAGGCGCTGTTTTCGTCCTTGCGCACTAGATACAGAATGATCAGCAGGCTTAACCCATTGAGCACCCCGGTGACCCACACCCGCGCCGTGCCGGTGGTGAGGGCAAAAAATACCCACGCCAGCCATGCAAGCTGCAGCGCCACCAGCACCACCGTGACCGTGATGCGGTTGAGGATGCGGTTGAAAAACTTGATGATCGGCAACCGGAACAGCATACCATCTCCCCTTTCCGTGTTTCAATACGGTTAAGTATAACGCGGTTTTTCACCCTTTGCAAGTTTTTGGTGTCGGGTGCACCGGAATTATTCCTCGTAAAAAAATTCACCGGAGCGTCCGCAGATGCCCCGGTGAATCAAGATCCTATTCTATATTTTCTGCTCAGACGGTCGGTGCTTCGTTATCCTCGTAGCCCACCATCAGGCCGCCGTACTCCGCATAGTAGCTGCACAGCGCGCCGCAGGTGCCTACCTCCACCTTGGCCTCCGGGAACACGGCATGGACCATGTGCTTCAGCCGCTCCGCAGCGGCAGCGTTGCAGCAGTGGTCGATGTGCACCCGGCCGTTGGTCAGGCCGTGCGCCTTCATTTCCAGCACCATGCGCTCCAGTGCGCCGTGCTCGCCGCGGGTCTTGCACAGAACCTCCAGATCACCGGCATCGCTGGCCTGCCCGATGACCCGGATGCCCAGCATCCGCGCCACAGCAGCCACAGCGGGCTTCACGCGGCCATTGCGGGCAAGGTTTGCCAGAGATTCCAGCGCAAACAGCAGATGAGTGTGCTCATGGTACGCCTGGATCTCCTCACACACGGTATCAAAGGGCTTGCCGGCCTTGATCAGCGCCGCCAAACGCTCCACCAGCAGCCGGGACTCCGCACCAGTAGACAGGCTGTCCAGCACAAAGACCCGCGCGCCTTCGTGGCTCTGCTCGTATTCCTCGCCCGCCAGCAGCGCGGCGTTATAGGCACCGGACAGCGTGCCGGTAATGGTCACAACGTACACCTCGTCTGCGCCCTCGTAGGCGGTGAGCCAGTCCGAGATGTTGGGGCAGGAGGTGCTGGTGCGGCCCTTATAGGTGCGCATCATCTGAGCCAGCGCGGGGGCATCCACCTCTTCGGTGTCCACATACTCCTGCTCATCGGTCAGGATCTTCAGCGGCACGCAGGCAAAATCCACATCGGGGAGCTGGTACACATTTGCAGAGGAATCTACAATGATCTTGCTTTTCATATTTTTCTCCACTTTCAAGCGGCGCAATGCCGCGGTCATTCCTTTGTTTGTGACCATCATAGCAGTTTTTCAAAACCCTGTCAACTGTTTTTTCAAATTCTTTTACAAAGTTTTCGTTGCCCGTTGACCAATTTTTCAAAATGCGGTATACTATTTTACAGGCAGAAGTGCTTTTGCGGAAAGCAATTGCCCTGCCTTTGCACAAAAACAACGTTCCTGCTTGCAAAAAGTGCAGGAGCATGAACGGAACAAGATACTATGAAAGCTGAAACCAAACTCCGCGTTGCGGCGTGTGCTGCGGGCTTTGCCCTGCCCCGGTACAACGATCTCCCCTCGGTAGGGCTGTATCTGGACCAGACGGTGCAGTTCGTCAACGGCTACTTCCGCAGCTTCTGCGGGGTGGAACTGACCCCCTCTATGGTAAGCAACTACGTCAAAAAAGGGGTGGTGGATCACCCCATCCGCAAAAAATACACCCGGGATCAGATCGCATCCCTGATGTACATTGCAGTCTCCAAAACGGTGCTCTCGATCGAAAATATCGACACCCTGTTCAAAATGCAGCGGGAGCACTGCTCCGCCGGGACAGCCTACGATATCTTCTGCGAGGAACTGGAGACCAGTCTTTCCGTGGTGTTCGGCAGCAAAGCCGCCCAGCCGGAGACTGTGCTCAACGACGAGCGTCTGCTGCTGCGCAGCACCATTTTTGCGGCGGTCAACAAAATGTATCTGGACTGCTGCTTCGATGCCTTGCGGCAGGAGCAGGCTCTGTGGTCGGATATCCTGCCAGATCTGGCGTGACAACACAGCACGGAATAACAGATATAGCAAAAGTCACCTGAAAACGTAAGTTTTCAGGTGGCTTTTGTACTGGTGGAGGCGATGGGAGTCGAACCCATGTCCGAAAAGAGCTCAGTGTAGGTGTCTCCGGGTGCAGGCGATCTACAACATTCCCGCCGCGCCACGCCGATCGTCAGGC
>ENA-OYDJ01000836-OYDJ01000836.1-human-gut-metagenome-genome-assembly--contig:-NODE-836-length-10268-cov-3.346323_pt1 | contig 10268 bp, 7 predicted proteins | sample MGYA00243465_ERZ652897 | MGnify/ENA primary metagenome ERZ652897 (study PRJEB26926, sample SAMN06164859) | human gut metagenome | biome: ENVO:00009003; feature: ENVO:2100002; material: ENVO:00002003...
GATCTTGCTGTTGAATTCTCTTACCTGTGCCTCTGTACGGGCGCCTCTTCCTGTTTTTGTGATCATGGTACTGTTGATCGGGTTTACGGACATGTAAAAGAGTTTACAGTTCTTACTTTTCAGTGTGGATGCTATATTGGTCATATAGCTGACATAATTACCTGCATTTCCCAGGTCATTGACACCCAGGTTAAAGATAACGGCGATTGGTTTGGAACCTTCTGTTTTGTCGATTTCTTCTATAAGCTGTGCATATCCTGTATCCCGAAACCAGCTCAAGCCCTTTCCCGGGTTTGCAACAAAAGAAACCCCATTTGTTACAGAACTGCTTATCTGTTTTTCCAGTGTCGCCTGTATTCCTGCAGTACGGGAATCTCCCACAAAAATGACCTTACTGTACATCATACCGATAGCCGGACGAGCCATCTCATCGGAACTGATGTCCTTCTCCAGTGCACGGTTAAATACCGTCGCATACAGATTGGTGTTTTTGTTGATCCGCAGAAGTTCACCGGCTTCATAATCCGGATCTGTGGAAGAACCGGTCTGTCTGGTCTTAGACCAGCCCATAAACGTATAACCTGTCGCATTGGATACAGATGGGAGCTTAAGGTAACCGCCCTTTCCAAGTGTTACTGTCTTCCATACGGTTCCGTTTGCCTTGCGGAGATTTACCTTTACTGACTGCATCTGTACGGAATAGTATCTGATATTACCGGAGATTTTAATCTTCGTTCCTACTTTTTTTGCAGTAGATGCCTTGCCGTTCTTTGCTGTTGACCAGCCAAGATTTACATATCCCGATCTGGATGGAACTGCAGGCAATGTGTAATATGTACCCTCTTCTACTTTTTTCTGCAGCTTCTTATATGCGGAATTGGTGCTTCCATTTCCAAGATAGAAGTTTACGGTATAATACTTACTCTTTCTGCGGACCGCATACAGAGTCATATCTTTTCTGACCTTTACGCGGGCACCTGCTTTATATACTACCTTACTGCTCCCCTTCCGTGTAGTCCATCCGAGATTCTGATATCCCACAGCCTTGGGTACTGCCGGAAGCCGGATCGTAGTATTTAATGTCACGTTCCGTGTCAGTGCGGTATACGTCTTACTTTTGCTGGTACCTGAATTATTATTGAACTTAACGGTATAAACAAGCTTCGCCGCCGACACCTTATGCGATGCAGCCGGCACAAAGATCAGTGCAGCTGCCACAAGTGCCAGCAAAAGCCATTTTACCTGAAAGGCCTTTCCGGTTTTTTCTCTGTTTTTCATATAAACAAACTCCTCCTGAAATACATATCCATCCCCGGATGCCTCCGTACTTTTTTACAGAGTATTGATAAATCTCATAAATGCATCCCTGCCCTCTGGTGTGCATTTATAAACACCGGCATCCTCCAGTACATGAACAAATACATTGCCCACTTCCCTGCGAAGGACTTCCTGGATATTATCTTTATCAAGTTTCTCATATTTTGGCAGAAATTCTGCAACCCATGCAGCATGTTTCTCGATTTTTTCATTGGAAGCGATGTCCCTGCCGCTTAAAATGTATTCTTCAAGAAGCTCCAGCTCTTCTTTCAGACGTGCCGGAAGAACAGCGAGTCCCATAACTTCGATAAGACCGATATTCTCTTTCTTGATATGATGATAGCATGCATGCGGATGATAAACCCCCAGCGGATGCTCCTCTGTTGTGATATTGTTACGTAATGTCAGATCCAGTTCAAAGGTATCTCCCACTTTACGTGCGATCGGTGTGATGGTGTTATGCGGCTCTCCGTCTGTTTCTGCAAAGATAAATGCAGCCTCATCCGTATATCCTCTCCAGCCTGCCAGTACATGTGTTGCCAGATCGATCAGTCTCGTCTCGTCTTTGCTGCGGATACGCAGTACGGAAAGAGGCCATTTTACAATGCCGGCTTCCACATCTTCGTATCCCGGGATCGTCACATGCTTTTCAATCTCTGCCTTCGCCATGGCAAAGGTATAATGCCCGCCCTGGAAATGATCGTGGCTGAGGATAGAACCTCCTACGATTGGAAGATCCGCATTGGAACCAAGGAAATAATGTGGGAACAGCTTTACAAAATCAAACAGCTTGATAAATGTATTTCTCTCGATCTTCATCGGAGTATGCTGACTGTTAAATACGATACAATGTTCATTGTAGTAAACATATGGAGAGTACTGGAAGCCCCATGGACTGTCATTGATGGTGATCGGGATGATCCTGTGGTTCTCCCTTGCCGGATGATTGACTCTTCCTGCATAGCCTTCATTTTCCGGACAAAGCAGACATTTTGGATAGCTGCTGGATTTTACCAGCTTGGCAGCTGCGATAGCCTTTGGGTCTTTTTCCGGCTTGGACAGGTTGATCGTGATATCGATCTTACCATATTCGCTGTCTACTGTCCATTTCTGATCTTTTTTTACGCGATAACGTCTGATATAGTTACTGTCCTGACTCAGCTTATAAAAATAATCTGTGGCTTTTTCCGGATCTTCTTTATAAGCATCCCAGAATTCTCTCTGCACCTGGGCAGGACGCGGCATCAGACAGTTCATCAGTTTTGTATCAAAGAGATCTCTGTACACAATACTGTCCTCGATGATGCCCCTCTTTACAGCCTCATCAAGAAGTTCGTTCAAAGTCTCCTCAAGATTGATTTTAGCATACTCTGTCTCCGGTTCTGTATATTCACTTTCCCCAAAGGCATCCAAAAGAAGATTGGTTGCATAAATTCTTTCGCATTCCGGAGTAATACCACTCTCCACCCCATACTGTACCAGTTTTTTAATACTTTCACTTAACATTGATTTTTCCCCTTTCCTGTTTTCCGATTTATGCCAAACGGGAACTCCCGTCTTGCCATCCTGCTGTAACCCCATGGCCTTCATCCGGCCTGCTCTGTAAGCATCACTCTATGACGTTTTCTATATAGGTGAGAAATACATTTCCGGCACTCTCAAACAGCGCTGTACTGTCATTCATTCCATACGGGCTGATCTGCCCTGTTGCCGGATCATAAAGATAGGTATTATATTCATCATAGCCTACGATCACCACACTGGAATTTTCTCCTGTCTTGGCGATCACCGGTCTCTGGGCACTGACCTCATAAAGAACATTGTCAAGAGTGCAGCCGGTCAGATCGATCACCGTTCCCATATCACCAAGGCTATCCTGAAGTTCTTTTTTCTTCCAGTTGGCTGTACGTATACTTTCCGGTACATCCTCTATATTCATCTGGAGCTTTGTTTTTTTGTTTCCACGTTCCCAGACATACTGCTGCGCACGGTTAAGTACCACTCCAGTCTGCGCATCCGCGCGTTTCACAGCTGCAGCCGGATCGGTATAGATACGGTCAAGAGAACCATATGCATAAACATAATAAAGTTCTCCCTGTGGAACGGTAGTATCCAATGTTACCGATGAGTCTTCAGTACTCTCGATCTTGGAACAAACAAGCAGCGGACTGTCTGTCTCCGGTTTCTGGGTCATGGTCAGGCGGATCAGCGTTCCTGCACGGTTTGTAGTGATCAATGCTACATCTATCTGGCTTCCGGATGCTTTTTTGTTATTCATGATATTGTCCTTTTTCTGGACTGTATAAGCATTCCCGGATTTTGCAGAAAGTTCAAACTCCATCATGGTACTGCCAACCGTTACGTTGGTGATATAAAGGCCATCCTGACGATACTCTTTTTTCACCTTTCCTTTAAAGCTTTCAATGCGGAATGTACTGATTCCCTCTGTTTCATGTCCGTTGGCATCCGTAAGAATGTCTTCATCGGAAAGGATCCCATATACCAGATCTTCATTCATAAATCCCAAAGCTCTCAAATTTTTTCCGCTTTCCGGCGAAATATCTCTTGTTTTCAGAGAATCAAATTCAATTTCCCGGATCTTCCCTGCATCATCTCCGGATTCGATCAGCCATGCTGCATGTGCCTTGGTATCTGACACAACAAAATGGTTCTGTTTGATTCCTTCTTCCAGAACCTGTGAGGTTCCTGTCTCAATATCTACCTGATACAGCTTCTGTGCAAACAGCAGAAACAGCTGATTGTTTTTGTTTACATAAGTGAGTGTTCCAAGATCTTCCTTCAGGAACTCGTAGGATTCTGTACTTGGTATGAATACTTTTTCTTCCACCACATTACGGTCGCTGTTGTAGTGATAAACACAGACACCGCTGTATCCCTCGTGAACACCACGGTTCATGTAACCGTACAATACAAAGTCCACATCCCCGTTATCTGCTACTCGGATGATCTTGATATCATGTTCGTTGCGCACATATCTGGAATCGTTATCTTCCTCTTTGCGGAAGCTGAAGACCCTTGTGATCTTTCCGCTGGACGGTGCATAAGACCAGAGATCCCCATCCTGCTCAAAAGCAACAATCTTTCCACTGCTGTCTGAAGCATAGGTGACATTCTTGTCACGGACACCCAGAAGCAGGCCTGCATCGGAAACTACCTTCTGAGACGGATCAAATACCTTCGTTGCAGAACGTTTAAAATCCAGCAGCATGATCCTTGTTTCTGTATAACGCATACGGTAAAATTCCGTAACATCATAAATTTCGGTTTTACCCTCATCATCCTGTGCGGAAACCTGATAATCCAGCGTGATACTTGCAGTCGTTTCATTGATATCATCGATCAGCGGAACTCCTTCCATGTAGAGCTTCGGAGAAAGGGATCCCCAGCTGATATTGGAAAGTCCGGAATTGATGGAAATATTATTGTAATTCGTTCCGCCGGAAATATCCTCCGCTTCCAGATATCCGGTCAGCGCATCTGCCTGTTCCTTGTCCAGACACTTTGTGGAAAAATCCTTGACAAACTGAAGATACGCTTCTGTATTCAACTGGGTTCTGGAAACCACTCTTGTATAGTAGTAAACTTCCCCCTCACTGGTATCCAGCGTGATCTGCATGGAATACTCCTGGTTCATGCGAAGGTCACTGCCGATCTCAATCTCTGTACTTAAACAGCCGTTGTCCTCTTTCGTGAGATTCTTGATCTTACGGTTCTCCATAACCTTGCTTCCATCTGAAGTCCGTACCTCATAAGCAAGCCCTGTTACTGTATCAGCATATGGGTTGATCTCAAAAGACACTTTTTTGGTCGTATCCAGCGGAGTAATACTTCCTCTCATGAAATCGGTCTGCATCTGCTGTCTGTATCCATACATCTTATTTGCCTGGGTACTTCCGATCTTTACCATAACCTCCGGAAGTGTGGCATCGTTCATATCTGAGCGGTTATCTGTAGACTGACTGTTCATCAGAAATGAGGTCCCGGCTACTACTGCTACAAAGATCACCAGCAGTATCGCTCCCTTACGTAGGATCTTCATCATGTCATTCTCCCTTCTGTGAGGCTGACTCTTCCGGATAAAGAAGCCTGTCCAGGGTAGGAGCCACATGAAGAGCCTTCATGGTATCCGAAAAACTGTCCCTGCTCCTTTTCTTTCCGGTTTTTACTGCGCGGATCAGAATATTCTTTGGTGTATGTTCCATATCGATAAATTCAAGAAGCTGGGTTTCATATCCTTTGCTTTCCAGAAGCTCGGCACGAAGACCATCTGTGATCAGAGCTGCCATTCTTTCCTTCAGGATCCCATAACGCATAACAGGCTGGAGCATTTCGTTTCGGATCTGACGATTCAGTTCATGCTGACAGCATGGAACAGATAGGACCCCCCATTCCACTGCCTTGGCCAGCGCGAAATCTGTTGCTGTATCGCAGGCATGAAGTGTCACCACCATGTCCACAGAAGAAACGCCTTCGTACCCTGCAATATCTCCCTGGTAAAAATGCAGCTTGTCATAACCATAAGATCTGGCCAATTCACTGCAATGCCGTATCACATCTTCCTTAAGATCCAGCCCTATGATGTTTACATCAAAACCCTCCAGTTCTCTGAGATAATAATACATAGCAAAAGTAAGATAGGATTTTCCGCAGCCAAAATCCAGGATCGTGATTTCTCTGTCTTTAGGAAGCTTCGGAAGGATATCCCTGATAAACTCCAGAAAGCGATTGATCTGTCTGAACTTGTCATATCTGGAAGCAACGATCTTTCCATCCTTTGTCATAACTCCCAGATCCACCAGAAACGGAGCTGCCGTTCCCTCTCTGAGAATGTACTGTTTCACCCGGTTATGAGGAGCGATCTTTATCTTCTCATTCTGTGCAGGCCCGTGTTGTTTTGTTTTGATGGTTGCTTTCCCTTTCTTGCTGATAAGGATACTTCCATCCTGACTGCGTCCGGTTGCCTGAAGCTGACGAAATTCCTCCATGGCATGCTCCAGATAAGCGATCATCTCTTCCCTGGTAAAATTCTTATGATAAACCTTCGTCCCTTCTGTCATGGACGCCTGGTAAAAAATCTGACCCTTCAGCTCCACAGGACGAAGCTTCACCTTGGAAGGTCCCTCGCCAGTCCTGCGGCCACTGACAACAGCCTGTATCAGCTGTTCATTAATCTGTTCTTCTAAAAATTCCCTTATTGTTTTCATCATACTTCCATTATATTCACTTTTTGTTTTATTGTATATGGACAGATGTTGTGCGAACCAGTTTTGGTCGCTTCTGCCAGTATCACTGTATCGTTCATGGGTAAACCGCCATTTTAATACTCAGTGCGGAAACATTTTCTGCACCTTCTCCTCCTGCATCTTCGTCTGGAAATCTCCTGATACACCAGCACTTCGATCAGATCATCCAGGAACCCTCCTGGAATCTCCTGTACACTGGTATCTCCTTCCATCTGTCCTTTCACCTGGTGACAGATGTGATAGAGCATGAAACGATCCGGATATTCATCATACAGCCGGCTTCCCTCATAATCCAAAAGCTGACACTGTGCTTCCGCTTTTTCCTGGATCCTTCGGGCTGTATCCGGATAGTATGATCTCATCAGATCAAATTCCTTTTCCTGTTCTCTCTCTTCATTATAAAAACCAGGACTTCCCTGTGTAGCATAAAACGGATAAAAATCTGGATAGATCATAACTCTTCTGCTGTCCTCTCTCTACTATCTCTTACAGTATATGCAGAAGAAAAATGACGGTTCCCTCCAAAGTTCCGATCAGGCCATCCGTTTCAGCATTCCCTGGGTCAGACGTACGCTGTGCTCAATTGCAAGCTTTTCAAAAGCCGGATAATCCATGTTTGCACTATTATCTGCTTTATCTGAGATAGCACGGATGATCAGGAATGGAATCCCGTTAAGAGCTGCTGCCTGTCCAATCGCTGCACCCTCCATCTCAACAGCATAGGCGCTGAATTCCTTTACAATATTATCTTTTACACCCTGATCACATACAAACTGATCTCCGGAAGCAATTCTTCCTTCAAAAACCCTGATCTCCGGATTTACTTCCTCGCATACATCATGTGCGATCTTACGAAGGCACTCATCTGCCTGGAAGGAAAACTCTTTCATCTGCGGGATCTGTCCCTTCGGATATCCGAATCCGGTTGCATCCATATCATGATGAAGAACATCTGTGGAAAGTACGATATCTCCAATATTGATATCATTGTTAAGGCTTCCTGCGATACCGGTATTGATCACCGCTTCCACCTGAAAGAGATCTGCCAGGATCTGGGTGCACATGCCGGCATTTACCTTACCGATCCCGGACTGTACCACAACTACCTTCTTTCCTTCCAGAACACCCTCATAAAAATCCATTCCGGCTCTGGTAGTAATGGATACATTCTCCATAACCTCTTTCAGTCTTGCTACTTCCTGTTCCATTGCTCCTATGATTCCAACACATTTCATGATCTGTAAATCCTCTCTTTCAATATGATATCCCGCTGAATTTCACAGTTTTTTCCGTTCAGCAGTATCTTTTTCTTTTTCTACATTGTTCATTATAACAAATTTTATTTTTTATGGAAACTTTTTTTGAGAGATGCTATAATCGATAAATAAACAGAACAGGAGGTAACCAGAATGGTTTATAAGACAAAAGGCGTCTGTGCTCAGGGAATTGAGTTCGAGATCGACGATAATAAAAAAGTTCACAATATCAAGTTTACAGGCGGATGTTCCGGAAACACACAGGGTGTTGCACAGCTTGCAGAGGGAATGGATGCAGATGAAGTGATCTCCCGTCTGGAAGGCATCCGCTGCGGATTCAAACCAACTTCATGTCCGGATCAGCTTGCAAAAGCCATCCGCCAGGCATTGAACGAAGGCTGATCTCACATAATCTTATTTTGTATATCGTATTTATCATCACCCTGCGAAAAATTTCCGCAGGGTGATTTTAGGATGATTTGACAAAATAATTGTTTCAATGTTATCTTTGTTATCCGGTTAAATGTCCGTTCTGTCCCACTTGTCACACAGTGACTGGATATCTCTTGCAAAACGATCCAGATCTTTATTGGGGCAGCCTTCATTCTTCCGGATCACGGACATCAGGCGACGTCCCATAGCCAGCAGCTTCTCATATGCACGGGCAGCCTTGGTTGTTTTCGGCGAAGCAGTTGCCTTTACTATTCGAACACCGACAGCCTCATGGATACACCGGTTCTCCAGAAGATCATATTCAGTTCCACTAAAGGGTGCTGTTGCATCATACCCAAGCTCTTCTTTAAGCCTCTGGGCAAAAATCTCCGTCACCGTATCATCACCATGCGTAACAAATACGTGTTTTGGTCTCGTCTCAAAGGCTTTCGCCCATTCTATAAGTCCGTTTACATCAGCATGACCGCTGATTCCCGGCATTTTGCATATTTCAGCAGCTACCTGCACAGTCTCACCAAACAACTTCATCTCCACAGCACCTTCCAATAATGCCCGTCCCGGAGTTCCGATAGCCTGGTATCCAACAAAAAGAATGGTATTTCTGGGATTCCACAGATTGTGTTTCAGATGATGTTTGATACGACCAGCATCACACATACCGCTGGCGGAAATGATCACCTTGCAGTCCTCATCAAAATTGATAGCTCTGGAATCATCGGTAGTAACGGAGGTCTTCAATCCCTGGAAGGATAACGGATTGATACCTTTATTCAAAAGATCCATTGCTTCCTCATCATAGCAGGTATATGCATTCTCACTGAAAATCGTAGTTGCCTCATTGGCAAGGGGACTGTCTACATATACCGTAAAACCATCATGGCCGTGAACCAGTCCCTGTTCTTTGATCTGTCGGATAAAATACAGCATTTCCTGAGTACGGCCTACTGCAAAGGACGGGATCACCAAACTGCCGCCTCTGTCAAAAGTCCTCTGGATAATCTCTGCCAGTATTGCCGGATAATCCGGACGTTCTCCATGACTGCGGTCTCCGTAGGTAGATTCCATCACAACATAATCTGCCTCTCGGATATATACCGGATCCCTGATCAGCGGCTGATTGATATTTCCGATATCGCCGGAAAAAACGATCTTTTCTGTTTTGTCCTCTTCCGTCATCCAGACTTCAATACTGCTGGAGCCAAGAAGATGTCCTGCATCCACAAATCTTACTTCGATTCCCTCTGCCGGTTTGATGATCTTATCATATGGGCATCTGACGAAGTTCCGGAGCACACCCATGGCATCTTCCATCGTGTATGCAGGAATAAATTCCGGTTTTCCTTCTCTCCGCCCCTTTCGGTTTCTCCACTCAGCCTCGAACATCTGGATATGTGCGCTGTCACGAAGCATGATATCGCAGAGATTACAAGTTGCCTCTGTCGCATAGATCGGCCCCTGATAGCCTTTTGCATACAAGGCCGGAAGATTTCCGGAATGATCCATGTGTGCATGTGTCAGAAGCACAAAATCCAGATCACCCGGATCCACCGGAAGCTCCTTATTTTCATAATAATCCGGTCCCTGCTCCATTCCATAATCCACCAGAAACTTCCGTCCTGCCGCTTCCAGATAATAACAGCTTCCAGTCACCTCATGCGTAGCACCGATAAATGTTATCTTCATGCACAAGCCCCCTTTTCCGTCCCACATTCTGAAATTTCCATATCAAAAAAAGCCTGAAGGATCTCTCTGTGATATCCGATCGTCCAGAAACGCTGTGATATACAATTCCAAGAAGAAATAATCGACTTTTTGTTTATTAACGGTTTGTTATTGTATTTATTATACACGAAATATATGTTTTTTGACAGTCTTTTTGTGAAATATGTTTCTTTTTTTAAGGGGATTTTTTTAGATTTTTTGATATTATTCCTGTCTCTTATACACATCTCCGAGCCCACGAGACCCTAAGACATCT
>ENA-OYDJ01000837-OYDJ01000837.1-human-gut-metagenome-genome-assembly--contig:-NODE-837-length-10255-cov-4.867745_pt1 | contig 10255 bp, 9 predicted proteins | sample MGYA00243465_ERZ652897 | MGnify/ENA primary metagenome ERZ652897 (study PRJEB26926, sample SAMN06164859) | human gut metagenome | biome: ENVO:00009003; feature: ENVO:2100002; material: ENVO:00002003...
TCATTATATAAAGCACAACTTTTTTTCACACCTGCCACTGCACCAGCCGCTGTTTCAATCTCTCCAAGTTCGATTCTATGTCCCTGATGCTTGATCTGATAGTCCTTCCTTCCAACATACATCAGCTCTCCAAATTCATTATATCTCACAAGGTCTCCTGTACGATAAATTTGCTCCGCATACTTATCATTCAACGGATTCTGCACAAAGGCATCCCTTGATTTTTCCGGATTTTTATAATACCCCATAGAAAGGCAGCTGCCTTTTACACACAATTCCCCGATCTCATCCTGTTGAACCAGCTTGTTATCCTCATTAAGTACAATAATCTGTGTATTTTCACACGGAAATCCTATCGGTAAAGAAGCGTCATCCGCAAATTCCCTGTCTACGATATAATAGGAGCAGACGTCTGTAATCTCAGTTGGTCCATACAAATTAGCATATAAAACATCCGGCATTTTTTTTCGTAACATGTTTAAACATTTATTTGGCATTACCTCTCCACAAAACAAAATTTTTCTCAAGTAAGGAAACTCCATTTTGTTAAAAGCTTCAGAATTACTAAATGTAATCAATGCTGACGGTACCCAGAAAATGGTATTTATTTTTTTATTCTGAAGATAATCTGCCAATTTACCGGTAAATACAAAATAGCTTTCCGGAATGATGTGCATAGTAGATGCGTTTCTCAGCGTAGAATAAATATCTAAAACAGAATTGTCAAAATAAAACGGAGCCTGATTTCCAAAAATTGTCTCCTCATTAAAACAAAATTTACTGGCAAGCCACTCTGCGTAATCAATAACCCCTCTATGACTTATTACAACTCCTTTCGGTGTACCTGTGGAACCGGATGTAAACAATACATATACAGGGTCAATATCACACACCTTCCGGTACCATTGCTCATCAACCGCATCGTCCATTGTTTCATCCAATATAAGATTTTCCCAGTTTCCGCTTAATACACCTTCTGCCTGATTATATATAATAGCAACCGGTTCCAGTGTACTTAAAATTTTGTTTATTCTTTCCTGTGGTGAGTTTTTGTCAATGGGTGTGTAAAAATTACCACTATATACAATTCCCATTGCAGCAACAATACACTCCACACTTTTCTCCATGTATATTGCAATCGGCTGATTAAATGTATCTCCCAGCGTTTTCTGTATAGATGCCGCAACAGATATGCTTGCTTTTTTTAATTCTCCAAATGTTATGCTTCTACTTTCATCCTCAAACGCAATCTTGTCCGGATGTGTAATTGCACTATGTAACAGATATTCAATTACATTTTTCATCTATAGCATTCCTTCTTCTTTCATTTTTCCAATTAATTCTTCGCTAATTATCCTTCTGCCATCTTGATTCAATGTTTCATCTATTGTGCAAACATCTGCGAATTTATCTGATGGCAAACGGTAGCTGAAATCTTTTATCGGTACATTTTTTTCTCTTGCAATATCCAACAATACCTTCACATTCTTATCATATTTTTCTTGAAATGAATCGCCCCATAAGGTCTGTGCAAATTCATAATTAGCTGGTGGAATAAATAATAAAAGTTTAATGTTATTTTCCTGACAATATTGAATAAAATTCTTCAGGTAAACAATGCATTCATTTTCCGTATCCATACGAAACATATAATTCATTTTTATCACAATCTTTTCATTTGTTCCTTGTCCCATATTCTTTAATGCATTATCCGATGAAGTAAAATAATCGTTCTCAAAATTTAAAAATCGTTCTTTTGTTATCTTTACATATTCTAATAATTCTGGATCTTTATTTTGCACGTCATTACTTATTCTCTCTATTAAAGCTGCATGCTGGGAACGTGGTAATAAATGCTGTTTTCCTGTAAATACCTCCATATTTACCATCAAAACTATATTTTTAGGTTTATATACATACTCACAATGTGCCTTAAAGATTGTATAATAGGCTCTCATCCCCATTGCATGAATTGCCAATACCTTTACAGCATTTTTTCCTGCTCTCTCTGAAAGCATATCTCCAAGATTTGCCCTGTTTATATCCTTAATTGACAGATCTGTAATTCCACAATCTCCCATCAATAGGGTATCCTTTTTTTCTCGATCCATAAATTTTTTTTCGTATTCATCATACAAATGATTATCTATATAGAAAAAATCTCTACCCTCTTTCAAACCTAATTCTCTTAACTGATTACAAATTGATTCCCCATTTTCAAGCGATACCAAAATAACATTTTTTTCTTTTTCTGCCAGAGCTTCATTTAAAGATACAATCGGAAACTCATTAATATATCCACCTATTTTTGTGATGTTATTATCTGTAAAAACAATATCCTTATAACCAAAACGTTTTAAAAAATGTGAATATTGTGTTCCACGAATTCCTGCACCAAATACAATAATTTTCTTTCCATTTAGAAAATATGCTTTTTCCTCTATAAACTTTTCAAACGCTTTTAAATCATATTTACAAACCGTCGTTACCGGCCACGCAAAATTTTTTTTATTATCCATTGTCTACTCCATCATCAATCTAGCCCTTATCTCATCCGCATATGCATCTATACTGTCTCCAGGTGTCATCACCGTATTCTGTGGAACATAGCAATTTCTGCATGCTTCAATCCCAAATCTCCCATTCTCAAGCATATTTTTCAGAAAAATTTTTTTCTGTACACTGTTCCACGCTTGCATCAGTGTTGTATCATGTACACTTCCCAATTTAAACGGTGGTCTGATATGACTACATGGATATATCGTTCCATCTGGCAATATGTTAATTGTATAAAAAATCAACGGACAACAACGTTGTACTTTAAAAACATCGCCATATTTATTGGTTTCATTTTCTTCTCCCGTCATATCCATGCCTGTCCACAGTGGTACAACTGATTCAACAAAAACCCGGTCTGCAATAGGCGAAAACATTTCATAAAACTTATCTTTTTCTTCTCCTACAGCCACATCCACAATCTTGATATGAACCTGTGTTGCTTTTTTCATTTTATATAAATATTCCAGTCTGCGATAAAATTTATCAAAATCAATCTGCGCGCCACAAACTTCAAGATAATTTTTTTCGTCCAATCCCTGAAGTGAAATCACAATCCGATCTATCTGCGCTTCGCATAATTTCTCAATATAGGCTTCATCTAACAGCAATGCATTGGTATGTATGTCTGTCTTCGCTGTCAATCCAGATTTTTTTATGTATGCCACCATATCCGGAAGTCTATGGTTACACAAAGGTTCCCCATGGTGTGATAATGCAATTCGTTTTATCTGATGCGGGAATTCTTTCATCTGATCTACAATCTTTTCAAATGTTTCCCACTTCATCAAACGATTTTTTCGATAATCCTCCGCTACTATGCTTTCATCAGCCCGAAAGCAGTAATTACATTTCAGATTACACATATCACTAATATCAATCATCACCGTATATGGCGTATCCAACGGCAGCACTTTTCCCAATACACTTCTATCCTGGCTATATGATTTTATAATATTATTATAACTCATTTACGATTTATCCTTCCTGAAGTATATATTTCTGCATCCATTCTTTTTCAAAGTCCTGAATATATGGTGAAACCAAAAACTCCTGTTGATTGGTTTTAAGCTCTTGAACCAGTTCTACAAATATATTATAACAATCTTTTAACTCATATGTTTTTATCTTGTCACACATACTGATCATATACGACCATTCACTGTATTGCACCAATTCTGCTAACGCCGGTAGCTTACTACTGATGTACTCAGTCCGTTCTCGAAATGCTGCCAGATATTCTTCCATCTGCTCTGCTTTCCACAGACCCGAATTTTGGGTAAACGAACTGTTATTATTTTCATGTCTGGTAAAACAATATTTTGGTAAACCATATGCAGCTACTTTATTTGCGTTCGCCATATACTTATAGCAGATCCAGATATCCTCATACTTACAATCTTCTTTAAATGGAATCTGCTCAAATAATGTACGTTTTATAAGTTTTGTAGGAAGCCCGGCATTGTTGCGCTTTCTTTTTAAAAGTTCCGTTACCGCATCCGTTGCACTCCAGATGCAATATTCATTCCACATACTATGTGGAAGAATCTTACCATTCACATCTTTTTGTGCACCACATATTGCAATATCTGCATGATTGTCTTTCACAAGCTGATTTAAAAATCCGAGCATATCCGGAGATGCAACATCATCATCATCTACAAATGTAATATAATCTCCTTTTGCATTTGCAATTCCAATATTTCTTCCATGCCCGATAGTGCTTTTATCAATATGCAATACCTTGATTCTTGCATCTTTCCTGGCATATTCATCAGCAATCTGACCACTTCTGTCACTCGAACCATTATCAACAATCACAAACTCAAAGTCAGAATATGTCTGTTTTAAAATTGCTTCAATTGCTCTCGCTATGTATTTTTCCCTGTTATATGTCAGCATAATTACCGAAATCATATTTGTCCCCTAAAATCCTACCAACATCACACTCAACGCATCTCCGACCGGTATCCTGTACAATGCCGGATGTTCATTTACATATTCATCAATTGCCTGTGCAACACCGCCATAGCTTTCTGTATAATAGTCGTGGGAAATGAGGAAGCCCCCCTTTGCCATGCGTTCTCCAAACCACTCAAGTGCCGCTTTCGTCGGCTGGTACATATCAACATCCAGTCTTACAAATGCAAATGTTTCTTCTAAACCTTCTGCTGTTTCCGGGAAATACCCCTTTTTTATCACACACTGCTGCGGATATTTCATTTTCTGCAAAACAAGCTCTATAGATGTATCGCAATAGTCACCAGTCTGGGCTGCTGAAAAACCTTTCTTTTCATCTATCTCCACATCCCTGACATCAAATCCGTTGAAGGTATCAAATAAATACAGCTTTCTATCAGCAAATGCACTGTTAATTATTTTTGCTGTATCCCCCTGAAATACTCCTACCTCTGCGCATGCTCCCGGTATGTCCTTTAATTCTTTCGCATACTGAAAAAAAGCACGCTTTCTATTTTCATTGTTACTCTGCGCATATTTTTTTATCTGACCGCCTGTAACACCATAATGCTTTATCTGCTGGCATATCGACTCATATCCAGGAACAGAAGCGATTATAATATAGTCATATTCTCTATTTTTTATCTGTTCCGCAGGAATTACCGGTATCCCCTCAACAACCGTTCCGTGCAATACTTCATTATTGTCTGCAAATGCTATAATATCACAATAATCTTTATAAAAATCATATGCACGTTTTCCCGTTGGACCTGCACCAAAAATAATAATCTTCTTCATTCTGTATTTTATTCTCCCCTGTTTTTCTCCGTAAAAATTATGCGTGATCCCTCAGTCTCAAAATCAAATTTTGTTTCTTTATATTCACCCATGGCGTGTCTGACTTCATCCTGCTTTTCTGTTGGTACAAACAATAACATAAAACCACCCCCGCCAGCACCAAGAATCTTTCCGCCTATGGCTCCTGCATCTTTTGCCTTTTTATACATTTCATCAATAAGTGGATTCGAGATACCGCTGGACATCTGCTTTTTCAGATTCCATGCCTCATCCAGCATTTCACCTACTTTTCTGACATTCCCCTCTGCCAATGCATTTTCTGCCATCTGAACCATTTCTACCATTTCATCAAGAACTTTTTCCCTGTCATAAATATTGGCCTTTTGTTCTGCCAGAATATTGGAGGATATTCTGGTCATCCCGGTAAAATACAGCATAAAATTATTTTTTAATTCCCCCAGTGTCTCCTGTTTGCATATCACCATCTCATTCGTAACACTTCCACCCTTGTGAAACTTATATTTGCGAAACCCACCATGTGCAACTGCATACTGATCCTGTACCCCTATGGGATTCTTCAGACGTTCTATCTCAATTTCACACGCCTCTCTTGCAAGAATATCCGGTGAAACATGTTCACCCTTGTAAGCATGAAGCGCATTCAAAACACCTACCGCAAGAGCACTCGAGGATGCCAGTCCGATTCCCGCTGAACTAAGAGGGATATCTGCGGAATATACAATATCGATCCCTTTTTCTATATCAAGCATTTTTAATGCTTCCCGGATAATATTATGTTGCACCTGATTCACAGAATCCACAAATTCGTTAATGGTATAACATACTCTGATCTTATCATCAAATCTCTTACAAACCATAATGTACACATACATGTCCAAAGCCGTACTTATAACCGTCCCATAACCATACCGGCTGTTTTCATAATAATCAGCAAAATCTGTTCCTCCTCCAAAGAAAGACATCCTTAGCGGTGTTTTTGATATTATCATTTGTTTTATCTCCCAATACTTCGTAATAAATCATCTACTGCACATTTCAGCGTATAGTTATCATCCACAAGAATCCCGCAACAGCCCGCCGCCTGCGCCGCCTGCATATCGCGTTCATCATCTCCTATCATAACACAATCTCTCAAATTGAGCGAGTAATCCTTCTGTGCCTGATAAAACATTCCAGGTTTCGGTTTCCTGCAATCACAATCTTCGTCCCAATTATGTGGGCAATAATAGATTTTGTCTATTTCTCCACCCATTTTTTCTAATTCACTTTGCATTTTCTGATGTATATTTTTTAAGGCTTCTTCTGTCAGACACCCTCTTGCAATTCCCGGCTGATTTGATATGAGAATAATGCGATACCCTGCATTTTTTAATTTTACAATTGCCTCACGCGCCCCATCTATCCACACGAACTCTTCCGGTTTCTCTACATAACATGCCTTCGGTGGTCTGACATTTAAGGTTCCATCTCTGTCAAGAAAAATTGTTTTGACAGGCTGAAAAAACTGCCTTGTCAGTTCAATTCTCTGCCATGACCCAACGGAATAATATCTGTGCTCGGTTACCTCAGCAAACATTTTTCCTTCTTTTACCATTTCCGGATAGACAACTGCCTCAAAATTACAATTTTCTTCCGGCAATAGCTGCAAGGTTTGTTTATTAATGATTGCATATCCGATATCCACACCTTTCAATCCTGAAGTAACTCTCTTTTTGTCATAGCAGAGAACCTGTCCATCATCTTTTAACAGGAGATTGTCTTTTGTATACAAATCTTTGTTCGCATAAGCCGTAATTTGTATCATCGCATGATTTTTAAAATAAGCTTCCTGTAATATATCAAAATCAATGGGACAATAATTATCACAGTACAATAATAGGAAATGATCCTCTAAAACACTTTCTGCTTCTTTCATTCGTGTACCAGTATCATACTCCGGCGGAGTAACACGGTATACCAGCCGTACACCATATTGTTCTCCGGTTTCAAAATAGTCCATAATTTTTTGCGGTAAATATCCAAGTAATAAGACAATCTCTGTAATTCCAAAAGATTTTATCTGCATGATCAGATATTCCAAAAATGGTTTTCCCTCAAACGGATACATAGGTTTCGGGTTATTTTTCGTAAATGGTGCAAGACGCGTTCCTAACCCACCAGCAAGTATTACTGCCTGCCTGATTCTATTATACTCCATATTCTTTTACCCTCATGCGTTATAAGCATTCTCCATCTCTCTCTAAAATCATGTCTACAATTTGCTGTAAAATAAGATTATGGATCGATTCGACCATTCCATAATGTGATACCGGTACATGCAAATTATAATCTCCGAGCATGCGGATGGCATTGTCTTTCAAAAAACCGGAAAATGTTATTACTCTGCATCCTTTTTTCTTAGCCACCTGAATGGCATTTATAATATTTTTTGAATTTCCAGAACTGCTAATAGCGATCAGTAAATCATCCTCATCTGCCAAAAACTCCAATGGACGAGAAAAAATATATTCATATCCATAATCATTTCCCATACATGTTGTAACAGAATTATCATACAGACTATATGTTTTCATCCCACCATTTTTCATAAAATCTGCCGTCATATGACTGGCTATTGCAGCACTTCCCCCATTGCCAATAAAAAACACCTGTTTTCCTGCCTGTTTAACAGTTGTAAACACTTCCACCAACTGCTTCATTGACATTTCATAGTCTTTATATGGTATTCCATCTTTATCATACAATGTTGTAGTTTCCAAATAGTCAATTAATTTTTCTATATACTCTCGATACATAAATCTTTCACTTTCTCAATCACTTCATCCTGCTGCTCATCCGTCAGTTTCGGGAAAATCGGCAGACTGATAATATGTGTATACAGTTCCTCTGCTACCGGACAATGCACTTCTTTATATCCATGTTCCTGATAATATGGATGATAGTAAACAGGAATATAGTGCACGTTCACACCGATTCCCTCCGCACGCAGTGCATCAAATACTTCTTTACGGTCTTTATTTTTCACCTGGATAATATAAAGATGCCATCCACTCTTTGTATCCGGAAGCTGATATGGGGTAACGATATTTTTGCAATCTGCAAAAGCCTCATTATAACGCTCTACAATCTCACGTCTGCGTGCAATAAAACGATCCAGCTTTTTCATCTGTGTACAGCCTAATGCACACTGGATATCCGTCATACGATAATTATATCCAAGATCGATCTGCTGATAAAACCAAGATCCCTCATTGCGGGTCATCTGGCTTTCATCTCTTGTAATTCCATGACTGCGGAACAATACCAGTTTTTTGTATAATGTTTCATCGTTCGTTACGATCATACCGCCTTCACCGGTTGTGATCGGTTTTACAGGATGGAAACTAAACGTTGTCATATCTGACATTGATCCGATCATTTTTCCTTTATATTCCGAACCAAGCGCATGTGCAGCATCCTCAATGACAACCAGATGATGTTTCTTCGCGATCGCATGGATCGCATCCATATCACATGGCTGTCCTGCAAGATGAACCGGTATGATTGCCTTTGTCTTATCCGTGATCTTTCGTTTTATATCTTCCGGATCAATATTATAAGTTTTGGGATCAACATCTGCGAATACAGGTGTACCACCACAATATAATACGCAGTTTGATGACGCTGCAAATGTGATCGGTGTAGTGATCACTTCATCTCCCGGTCCGATTCCCGCCGCGTGACAGGCTGCATGTAATGCAGCTGTATCATTTGAAATCGCCACAGCATATTTTGCCCCGACATAATCTGCCACCAGTTTTTCAAATTCTGCGATCTTAGGTCCTGTCGTCAGGTAATCAGATCGCAGTACCCCAATAACCTCTTCTATATCATCCTCTTCTATGGTCTGTCTTCCGTATGGTATCATTATTGCCTCCTGCTTATTTTCCCATATTTATTTTACTCCTAAAAAGAAACGGTAGAAAAGCTTTTGTTTTCTACCGTTTATAGGATATTATTCTTTACAAATTTTACTTCAAAACTTCGAGAACGGCTTTCGCATCATTATTATACTGTGCTAAAATACTCTGAGACGCATTTACCAAAATTCGATTTGTGGAATGAAGTACCAATTCCATATTCATATTGGTATCCCTGCGAAGTGACTCTGCGCTTTGTGTATTTTCGGATGTATTGTCCGTATTACGCACCGCATGCTCTAACTGTTCTAGCTGCCCACCAAAATCATCACGCCATAATGCAGCTTTCTCTATCGCGTCCTGAACAATCTTTATTGACTCTGCCGCCTTCGCATGAGAAGATACATCAATTTTGTCTACACCAAGGTTTTCCTTACCAGCATTTACAAAACGAATCGTCACACTCTGATCCGCAAGTGCACCTGTCTGAATTTTAAAATATCCAGGATCGGCCTGCGGCGTTCCAGCTGCCAGCATATACTGCTGATTGAAGTTCGTTGTGTATGCAATACGATCAATTTCCTTATTTAACTGATCTATCTCATCCTTTATAGCATCACGATCCGCATCTGTATTCGTATCATTCGCAGCCTGCGTAGTAAGCTCTGTCATACGATCCAGCACATCCTGAGTTTCCTGCAAAGCGGCATCTGCTGTCTGTAACATGCTGATTCCGTCCTGTGCATTTCTTGATGCCTTATTTAAACCCTTAATCTGGTGACGCATGGTCTCAGATATCTGTAATCCCGCTGCATCATCATTTGCTGTAAGAATTTTATAACCACTTGACAGTTTTTTGGATGAATCCTCCATTTTTTTTACATTGTACCGCAACTGTCGGCTCTGTCCAATTGCAGCCATATTATGAGCAACTACCATGTTTTTTCCCACCTCTTCCTTGAGACTATATTCCTAATATTTATATCGTTCATTCTGTTATATATCTTTAGCTAAATTTTATT
>ENA-OYDJ01000845-OYDJ01000845.1-human-gut-metagenome-genome-assembly--contig:-NODE-845-length-10187-cov-5.687623_pt1 | contig 10187 bp, 8 predicted proteins | sample MGYA00243465_ERZ652897 | MGnify/ENA primary metagenome ERZ652897 (study PRJEB26926, sample SAMN06164859) | human gut metagenome | biome: ENVO:00009003; feature: ENVO:2100002; material: ENVO:00002003...
GAGATGTCTTAGGGTCTCGTGGGCTCGGAGATGTGTATAAGAGACAGCTCCATAACTCAGCCACTCCATTTCGCCAAATAGTTATACTTCCGCTTCTTTATGCTCTTCGTAGAAGATATCCAGCACTTTTTCCAGTGCCATGCCGTGGCTGGCCTTTACCAGAACGGCATCGCCGGGCTGCACCCGATCCAGCAGAGCATCGGCGGCCTCGCGGTAGCTGTCCGCGTGCAGGGTCTCTACCCCCTTGGCCGCAGCCACTACGGCGGTGCGCTTGGCCTGCTCGCCGTAGGTGATCAGGCAGTACAGTCCGCTCTCGGCGGCAAGGCGTCCCAGCTCCTCGTGTGCTTCGCGGCTCAGATCGCCCAGCTCCAGCATATCGCCCAGCAGGGCAAAGCGGCGCTTGCAGGGGAAATCTTTAAACATCGCCAGCGCAGCCTTCATGCTGTCAGGGTTTGCGTTGTAGCAGTCCTCGATGACGGTCACGCCCTCGCTGTCCACCACCTTCTGGCGGCGTCCGGTCTGCTCAAAGTTGGAAAGGCCCCGGATGACCCTCTTGGCGTCACACCCCAGACGGGTGGCGGCGCAGTAGGCAGCCAGAGCGTTTGCCACATTATGGCGTCCCATGGCGGGGATGTTCACCACAAAGGTGCCGTGCTCCTGATCTTCCAGCACAAAGCTCATGCCGTCAGTCTCCTGCCGGATGGACAGGGCGCAGACATCCGCGTTCTCATCGCTCAGGCTGAACCACACCGGGCGCACATGAGCGGGCAGCGCTGCCTTGCGCAGGAAGGGGTCATCGTAGTTCAGCACCAGCGGCGCACCCTCCGGCAGACCGTTGCAGATCTCCAGCTTTGCCTTGCAGATGTTCTCCTGACTGCCCAGATTGCCGATATGGGACACGCCGATGCAGGTAATGATGCCCACATCCGGGCGTGCTGCCCGCGCCAGACGGTCGATTTCGCCGGCGTGGCTCATGCCCATCTCGATGACCGCGTACTCGGTGCTGCTTTCCAGCCGCATCAGGGTGCGGGGCATTCCCAGTTCATTGTTCTGGTTGCCCTCGGTCTTGATGGTCTCGCCAAAGCCGCACAGCGCGGCGTAGGTCATCTGCTTGGTGGTGGTCTTGCCCACACTGCCGGTCACGCCCACCATCTTGGGGTGGTACTGGCTGCGGTAGTTTGCGCCCATCACCATCATGGCGTGGTAGCTGTCCGGGCAAAGGATGGCCTTTTCTTCCGGCACACCGGACACGGGATGGTTGACCACCACATACTCCGCGCCCTGCTCCAGCGCACGGGCGGCGAAATCATGGCCGTCGAACCGCTCGCCGGGGAAGGCCACAAAAATGCAGCCGGGTTTTACCTCGCGGCTGTCGGTGGTGACCAGTGCCACCTCCGGGTCACTGGTCAGTTTTCCGGCAGGCACCAGCCCTGCCAGAAGCTTGCTTGCATGGATCTTTTCCATTGTTCTATCCCCTCTCGTTCTATTGAATGCTGCACCCTCATCCGTCACTGCCTTGCGGCAGTGCTCTATGCTGAAAGCCTTGGACGAGGATGCCGAAAAAGCTGTTTTACCCACAGGTCAGGGTGATGATGGTGCCGCGCTGCACGCTGGAGCCGGGCTCGGCGCTTTGCGCCTGCACCGTGCCGCTGCCCTCCACCACGCAGTTCAGCCCGGCGGCGCTCAGCATCTGGCGGGCAAAGTCCGGGCTCTTGCCTATCACATCCGGCACCTCGGTGCGGCTGCCCTCGTAGGTATCGGTATACAGGTAGATGGTGGTGCCGTAGGGCACCTTTGCGCCCGCGTGGGGGTACTGGTAGGTGACCGGGGCAGCGGACTGGCTGCTTTGGCTCTCCTGCAATTGATGCTTTAAGCCCTGAATATTCAGGCTCACCTGTGCGTTGCTCCACTCGGTGCCCACAAGGTTCGGCACCGTAACGATGGTGCCGCTGCGGTCCTCGCCGTCGGTGGCGATGCCCAGATAGGGGGCTACCTCGCTGATGATATTGCCTGCCACAGGGGCTGCAAGGATGGAGGAATAGTCCGTCTGTGCGTTGTTGGGGTCATCCAACATGACGTAGACCAGAATTTCCGGGTCGTTGGCGGGCAGCACCGCCACGAAGGAAGCCACCTTTTTATAGTCGCCGTCGGCGCGGCGGTGCATATTCAGCTGCTCGGAAGTACCGGACTTGCCGCCGATGCGGTAGCCGGACACATAAGCGTTTTTGCCGCCGCCGGTGCCGTTGCCCACCTCGTTCTCCATCATCTGGCGGATGACCTCGCTGGCGCTCTGACTGATGACCTGACGGCGCACGTTTGCGCCGATCTCCTGAATGACGTTGCCGTTGGCATCGGTGATCTTATCCACCACATGGGGGGTGACCAGATACCCGCCGTTGACGGTGGCCGCAATGGCGGTGCACATCTGCAGTGGGGTGATGGCCATGGCCTGACCGAAGGAGGAGGACGCCAGCTGCACCTCGCCCAGCTGGTCGGCGCGGTAGTACTGCATAAAGTTGGTCTCGCTGGGCAGGTCCACGCCGGTGCGGGCGGTAAAGCCGAAGGCATCGAAGTAGTTATAGAACTGCTGCGAGCCGACACGCTGCCCCAGCTGGATGTAGTAGATGTTGCAGCTCTTGCGCAGCGCCTCGGCCATATTGAGCAGGCCGTGCGCCTTGCGCCCTGCGCAGTGGTAGGTCTCCTTGGCAACACCGTAAGCGCCAGAGCAGGTAAAGGTGGTGTTCATGGTCGCCACGCCGGAGTCGATGCCCATGGCGGAGGTGATGACCTTGAACACAGAGCCGGGGTAGTACAGCTCGGTGATGGTCTTGTTCTTCCACAGGATATCCCGGTAGTAGCCGGAATAGTCCGCTTCCTCGTCCAGAATTTTGTTGCCCAGCTCGTCGGTGATGTAGTTGCCGTCGGCGTCCTTTTTATAGATGCCGTAAAGCTCCGGCTCTGCGTGCACCAGCTCGTTGAGGTAAGCCTCGTTGGCGGCGTAGTTCAGCGGGTCGTTGGGGTCAAAGTCCGGCTTGGAGGCCATGGCAAGGATGGCACCGGTCTTGACGTTCATCACAATGGCGCAGCCGCGGTTTTCCACCGTGTTGGCTGCAATAGCTTCGTTCAGGTACCGCTCCGCGATCTCCTGCACGTTCACATCCAGCGACAGCACCAGATTGGAGCCGTCCTTGGCGGCAAAGGTGGTGGCGTTGGCGTCTGCAATGGCGTTGCCCACCGCGTTGCGCTGGGTGATGGTGCGGCCATCCACACCGGCCAAGGTGGACTGGTAGGATTTTTCCAGTCCGTAGGTGCCGACGCCGTCCGCATCCGTAAAGCCCAGCACCGCTGCGGCAAAGGCACCGTAGGGGTAGTTGCGCTGGAAGCTCTTTTCCGAGGACACCGAGATGCGCCCCTTGCGGGAAGTGTCGGTAGCCTTTTTGTGCGTCTTGTTGAAGCTGGTGACGTACTTTTCAATGGAAAGCTTCACCGCGTTGTTCACCTTGGTGGCAAGGGTGACGTAGGCAGAATCCAGCCGGGAAAGTGCATCGTAGACGGTCTGGTACTGCTGCTGGTACTCTGCCGAGGAAGTGTCCACGCTGTCCAAGCTTTCGCCGTCTCCGGAGAGCAGACGCAACGTCAGCTCCCGGCTCACCTCGGCGCACATGGCGGGATCCAGCGTTTTGGTCACGGTGTCGTCATCATTGGTCTTGCTGGTATAAAGGATGCTGCTGTAACTGGGGTCTGCCCAGATGGTCCACACCACGCTGGTGGAAGCAAGGGTGATGCCGGAAGCATCGTAGATCTCGCCGCGGGTGGCCTTGATGGTGGTATCCAGCAGCTGCTGCTGGGCAGCGTACTGGCGGTACTCTGCCCCGTGGACGATCTGGATATTATACAGGCTGCGGATGACGATGGCGGCTGCCACCACCACCGCAAGGATGCCCAGACGGCTGCAAATCCGCCGCACCCGGCTGTCCAGCCGGTCCCGGCCGGAAGCCGGACGCAGGCGGTAGCCCCTGCTTTTTTTGTTACGGAAAGGTTCTTGCATTGGTTCTCTCCTGCGGGGCGTGCACTGCATTCCGCACGCTCTGCGCTGTTATTTGTTCAGACTGCGGTGTCCATAAACCGAAAAAAGCGTGCGCCGCCGCACGCTTTTTCCGTTTATCTCACGGTGCCCAGAATGTTCACCGCACCGGTGTACAAAAAGTCGGTCCATTGCCGCACGGTGGACTCCCGGCGCACCAGTGCGCCGCTCTCGCCCAGGCGGATGTAGGTGATCTGGCTGGGGTCTACCTTCATCAGACCCAGCCGCCCTGCGGTCTCCTCCACGCTGGCAATATTGGTCTTGCTGTTCAGGGTGCTGTTGTAGTAGGTATACTGGCTCTGCTCGCTGACCAGCTGCGCTTTTGCGTCCTGGATCTGGTCGCTCAGCTCCACCAGCTGTGCCTCGCTCCACAGCAGGCTGATGGCAAAGCCCACCAGCAGTGCTGCTGCCACCAGATTCATGGCGTTATGTACGGCGGCCTGCAGCGGGTTCAACCGCCGCTTGCCGCCCTTTGCTACCCGCAGGTTTGCTTTGCGCTGGGGCTGCGGTGCCCTGCGGCGGCGCGCCGCGTTACGATCGTATGCTGGCTGACCCATGGTTCCTCTCCTCCTCATGATGCCGGTGCTTCCGGCATCTCAGCATTTTTCCAGTACACGCAGGTGGGCAGAACGGCTGCGCCGGTTCTCCTCCAGCTCCTGCGTATCAGCTTCAATGGGTTTGCGGGTGATAAGCTTTGCCTTTGCCTTGCCGCCGCATACACACACCGGAAACTCCGGCGGGCAGGTACAGGCTGTGGACCAGCGGCGGAACTTGTTCTTGACCAGCCGGTCCTCCAGAGAGTGGAAAGTGATCACGCACAACCGGCCGCCCGGTGCAAGGTGATCGAAAATGGTATCCAAGCCCTCTTCCAGCGCATCCAGTTCATGGTTCACTGCAATGCGCAGTGCCTGAAAGGTGCGGCGGGAGGGGTTCTTGTTTTTGCGGCGCTCTGCCGGGGGCATCGCGCTTGCTACGGTATCTGCCAGCTGCAGGGTGGTCAGGATAGGAGCAGTTTCCCGCGTCTCCACGATCTTTCCTGCGATCTGCCATGCGTAGGGTTCCTCGCCGTAGTCCCGCAGGATACGGGCCAGTTCCTCGCGGCTTTCGGTGTTCACAAGGTCTGCGGCGGTCTCACCCTGCTGGCTCATGCGCATATCCAGCGGTGCGTCTGCCCGGTAGGAAAAGCCCCGGGCGGCATCATCCAGCTGGTGGCTGGAAACGCCAAGATCCAGCAGTGCACCGTTGATCTTTTCAATGCCCAGCTGCTCCAGCGCCTGCCCCGCATAGCGGAAATTGATCTGCACCACGGTGGCAGGCAGCCCGGCAAGACGCGCCCGCGCGGTCTGCACCGCATCCGGGTCCTGATCCAGCGAGATGAGCCTGCCGCCCTTGGCGGCGTCCAGCCGCAAAGCGATCTGGCGGGAATGTCCCGCGCCGCCGGCGGTGCCGTCCAGATAGGTGCCCGCCGGGTCGATGGCAAGCCCTGTCAGGCACTCGTTCAGCAAAACGGGGATATGCTCAAACGAGGCCGGGTCAAAGGGCTGCTGTTCTTCAAAGGCCATTGGCACGGCCTCCTTTCTCGGTTTAATTTTTTGCATCAGAGGTGCAGCTTGCGCAGCTGCTCGGCGCGCTGGTCGTTGGTCACGGCGGCGCGGCGGGCGTTCCAGACCTCGGTGGCCCAGATCTCGGCGTGGTTGCGGTTGCCGATGATGGTCACGTCCTTTTCCAGCCCGGCGTAGGCGCGCAGCTCTGCGGGCAGCAGGATGCGTCCCTGCTTGTCCGGCACCACCTCGCAGGCGGTGCTGAACAGATCGCCGGAGACAGCCCAGCTGTTCATCAGCTCATCGCTTTCCAGCTTGTCCGCCAGCCGCTGGACTTCCTCCATGGGCAGTGCGAACAGGCAGTTGTCCACCCATTCCAGCACCACAAAGCTCTCGCCCATGGCGTCGCGGAATTTTGCGGGGAAGTTCAGCCGCCCCTTGGCATCGATGGTGTAATCATAACGGCCAAAAAACACGCGCTGCTCCCCCTTTCAGGGGCGTTTTCAGGGTGTATGCCCTACTTTTACCCACTTTGCCCCACTGATACATCTTTATTGTAGCAAATCAAGCCTGTGAATGCAAGGGTTTTCGGGCGGCTTTTTGCCGCAAAAGTCCACAAAAAAAGTCCCTGTGAGCCGTCATTTTTGCTCGCAGGGACTTTGTTTTCCGCAATGTGTGGAATTTGTGTGGAAAGTTGGCCGTTATCAGCCGTTTTTCTTGGCGTTCTGGCGCAGGCTGTTGCGGATGTTTTTGACCTGTGCAGCGTTTTCCACCATGGTGTCCTCGGTGGTGCGCAGCATATTCTCGCAGTAGTCGGTCACGGTCTGGCGCAGGGTGCGTGCCTCGGTCTGGGCAGCAACGGTGATCTCAGCCGCGCGCTGCTGGGCGGCCTTGACGATCTCGGCATCGCTGACCAGAATGCGGGCGCGCTCCTCGGCCTTTTTTACAATGGCCTGTGCCTGTGCGTTGGCGCTGTCCACGATCTGCGCCCGGTCGTTCACGATCTGCTGCGCCTGCCGCAGCTCACCGGGCAGCGCGGCCCGCACCTCGTCCAGATAATCCCGGATCTGCTCCACATCCACGATGCGCTTGCCGCCGGAAAGGGGCACATTTGCGCTCTCTTCCAGTGCATCCTCAATGGTATCCAAAAGCTCGTTCACGTTCATAAGGCTTCTCCCTCCTGCTCAGCGGCGGGCTGCATGGGCTTTGTGTACTTCCACAGCAGCACCTTGCCGTATTTATACTGTTTCTGCAGGGTCAGACTGCCCGCCTGCGCGGGCAGCACGATGCCTGTTTCGCTCTCGCACAGCACGATGCCGCCGGGGGCAACGCACTTTTCCACGGCGGGCAGGATCTTTTCCAGCGTGCCGCCGCGGAAGGGCGGGTCCAGCAGCACCAGATCGAACTGCTCCCGGCAGGCCGATAAAAACCGCGCAGCCTCGCCGATATTCACCCGGCTGCGGTCAAACACGCCGCAGGCCTTGCAGTTGCGCATCACGATGCTTACGGCCTCCCGGCTTTCGTCCAGAAAGACGCACCGGGCCGCACCCCGGCTGAGCGCCTCGATGCCCAGCTGGCCGCTGCCGGCATACAGATCCAGTACCCGTGCCCCGGGCAGGTCGAACTGTACGATGCTGAACATCGCCTCCTTCACCTGCGAGAGGGTGGGGCGGGTCACATCGGTGCCGGGCAGTGCTTCCAGCCTGCGGCCCCGGGCTTCTCCTGCGATCACGCGCATGATGTTACCTCCTTGCCGTAGCTGCCGCCCCCGCGGCAGCCAGTTTGAACTCTTTCGTATCCTTTATTATCTCCCAACTGCATAACATTGTCAAGAGCCCGCATTGCGCTGCGGGCGGCTTTGTGCTACAATCATAGCAGCAATATTGCGCATTTTACGGCGCATTTCAGCAAAGGAGAGTATACAGCATGAAAGTTCTGCTCATCAACGGCAGCCCCCACGAGAAGGGCTGCACCTACACTGCCCTTTCCCTTATTGCCGGGGAGCTGAAGGCACAGGGCATTGAAACCGAGATCCTGCACGTCGGCGGTCAGCCCGTGGGCGGCTGCATCGGCTGCGGCAGCCCGGTGCACTACGCCTCCGCTGCGGGCAACATGGCCAGCTTTATGGACCGTCTGGCCTACGCGGGCGGCAAGTATCTGGCCTACAAGCCCGCCGCCATCTGCTGCTCTGCCCGCCGCGCCGGTACCACCTCCACTCTTGACCAGCTGGTCAAATACCCCCAGTTCTTCCATATGCCGCTGGTCAACGGCTCCTACTGGGCGATGGTGCATGGCTCGAACCCCGAGCAGGTGCTGCAGGACGCCGAGGGCTGCGCCGTGATGCAGGAACTGGGCCGCAACATGGCATGGCTGCTGCGCTGCATCGAAGCCGGTAAGGCTGCAGGCATCGACCACCCGCAGAACCCTCCCCGCCCCATGACCAGCTTTATCCGCTGAGATAAAAGATTTGTTATGCGCTCCGCGTTGCTCTGCGCATCTTCAGCGGAAGAATTATTTTAAATTTATGGATTGGGAAACTCCACAGAGTTTCCCAATCCATTTTTTTACATACAGCCCCTCTCGTGAAAATGATTTCAGAGCCCCGGAACGCCGCTGGCGTTCCGGGGCTCCATTTCTATGGGCGATTTTGTACAATTTTTCCAAGCATTTCTTGGTCAACCTGCCACCGGCAGCTTTCGTGCACTGCAAAATTTCTGCTGTTCCGGCACAAAAGGAGCACGAATGCTTTTTTCGTTCATAACTTTGTGATACCATACCTCTATAAGCATATCACTCAGACGGAGATCCTGCTATGGAACACTACGATTGGAACGAGGGCTGGCTGTTCACCCCCACATTCGACCCGGCGCTGGTGCGCCCGGAGTGCCCGGAGCTTTCCCTTACCCCGGTGCGGCTGCCGCACACGGTCAAACCCCTGCCTTATAATTACTGCAATGAGAACGACTACCAGCGCCTGTGCGGCTACCGGCGGGAGTTTTTTGCGCCCAAAGAGTGGCTGGGCCGCACCGTGCTGCTTACTTTCGGGGCAGTGGCACACGATGCCACTGTGTTCTGCAACGGGCGGCGGATGTTCCACCACGGCTGCGGCTACACCGCCTTTACGGTAGACCTGACCGGTGCGCTGCGTCTGGGGCAGAAGAACGTAGTGGCTGTGCGCTGCGACAGCCGGGAGGATCTGAACATCCCGCCCTTCGGCGGGCAGCTGGATGCGCTGACCTACGGCGGCATCTACCGCGCCGTCAGTCTGGATATCAAGGAGCCCGCCTACCTGCGGGACGTGTTCATTGAAGCAAAGGCGGAGGGCGATTTCCGCATCTACACCGCCACCGTGGGCGAGACGGTCGGCTGCACCCTGCAGGCCGAGATCCGCAGCCCCGCCGGGAGCCGGGCGGTGTACAGCGGCGAGCTTTCCCTGCCCATCACCGGCACGCTGAACAACGTGCACCCATGGAGCTTAGAGCACCCCACCCTGTACACCCTGACCGTGCGGCTCATCCGCCCCGGCACCGGCGGTCTGCCCGACCGGGTGCTGGACGAAAAAACGGTGCGGTTCGGCTTCCGCACCGTGCAGTTCGTGGCGGGCGGGCTGTACCTGAACGGTCAGCGGGTGGAGCTGCGCGGCCTTGACCGGCACCAGAGCTACCCTTATCAGGGCTACGCCATGCCGGACAGCATCCAGCGGCTGGACGCCCAGCTGCTGAAAAAGGAGCTGGGCTGCAACGCCGTGCGCACCTGCTATGCGCCCCCCAGCCCGGCGTTTCTGGACGCCTGCGACGAGCTGGGTCTGCTGGTGTTCCCCGAAATGCCCGGCTGGCAGCACATCGGTGATGAGGTGTGGCAGGCGCAGGCGCTGCAGAACTGCCGGGAGATGGTGTGCCAGTACCGCAGCCATCCCAGCATCTTTTTGTGGGGTGCCCGCATCAGCGGCAGCCCCGACAACGAAGCCTTTTATAAGCGCACCAACGAAGCCATCCACCGGCTGGACCCCACCCGCCCTACGGCGGGCAGCCGCAGCACCCGCAAGAGCCAGCTGCTGGAGGACGTTTACGCCTACAACGATTATTCCTACGCCGGGCGCGGCGCGGGCTGCGAGAACCGCGCCGCCGTGACCCCTGACACCCGCAAGGGCTACCTCATCAGCGAGTTCGGCGGACAGAACTTCCCCGCCAAGCCCTTTGACGATGAACCGCACCGTCTGGTGCAGGCGCTGCACCACGCCGCCGTGCTGAACGACAGCATCGCCCAGCCGGGCGTGGCGGGCAGCTTTGGCTGGTGCATGGCCGATTACAACACCCACCGGGAATTTGGCAGCGGCGACCGCATCTGCTACCACGGTGTGATGGATATGTTCCGCAACCCGAAGCTTTCGGCGGCGGTATATGCAAGCCAGAAAACGCCGCGTTCCCCCTCGGACATCGTGCTGAAAGTCTCTTCCGGCATGGCACTGGGCGACCTGCCCGGCGGCGTTCCCACAGCCTGCTGGGTGTTCACCAACGCCGAAAGCGTGCGGCTGTACCGCGGCAACGACTACATTGCCGAGT
>ENA-OYDJ01000847-OYDJ01000847.1-human-gut-metagenome-genome-assembly--contig:-NODE-847-length-10159-cov-5.785432_pt1 | contig 10159 bp, 9 predicted proteins | sample MGYA00243465_ERZ652897 | MGnify/ENA primary metagenome ERZ652897 (study PRJEB26926, sample SAMN06164859) | human gut metagenome | biome: ENVO:00009003; feature: ENVO:2100002; material: ENVO:00002003...
CGAGATGTCTTAGGGTCTCGTGGGCTCGGAGATGTGTATAAGAGACAGGTTTAGGCATGATTCTTTCATGTAGTATTCCCTATAACGATATAACACTTTTAAAAGACCTTCACGTATGGCTTTCCATTCTTTTTGTAGCCTGTTTTATCCTTGAATGGTTTCTTTATATTCCGGTTCACTTAAATAAAAATTCAATCCTGTTTTTTATCAACATTGGATTGAGTTTTGTGTTCACATTTATGTTTGGCCACATTACTGGCTTTTGCGAAATCTATTTTTCATTTACTACGAATATTCTACTTCATCACTGGATGTTTCAGGATTGATCTTTTCAATCTTATCTAAGTAGTTTTTCGCTTTTTTCACAAAATACATACGATTTCCAAGCTCAAGTACTTTTTCAAAATATAAGCGAGCCAATTTATAATCTTCTTCTACAAAGGAGATCAAAGCAATATAGTAACATGAATCTACTTGCTGGAAAGGAAAATTCGCTCTTTGTAGACCTTGTAAATAATATTTCTTACAAGTATTCAAATCCCCATCCATAAGATGAATCTTATTTTCAATGGCCGCCATTTCTTCACTTTGAATCATGACACCAGCACGTCCATAATGAAGACGAATATTTTGCGCCTCTTCTTTACAACGAGATAAAGCCTCTTCATCCTTCAACATATAATAAATATACGACATCAATGACCAATATTGTAAAGAACTCGCAGCATCCTTACGCGGATAACTGATCAATACATCTTGAGCAAGTTCAGCATCATTTAAATAAATCAAGCATTGTGCAAGCAATGTATGCTGGCTCAAGCGCGTATGTCCCTTTGAATTTGTGCAATAGTAAATAATGGCACTCGCACAAGCCTCAGGATTACAATCTTCATATAATAATTTTGTGATTGGTAAAAGGGATACAGCACGATAACGTAACACTAAATTAAACGCAAATAAGTAGAACATCAATAATACAGCTAGAAGCATCATATTATTTACGGCAATTAAAATTGCAAATAAGGCAGCAATGCCTAACGCATAGATACCTGTTAATTTACGAACATTTTTACGACAAGTCTTTGCAAGATCCTTATAAGACTCATCCAATTCATGATGAATCTTATATATACGAACCAATTCATCATCGCTTGTAAAATTAAATTCGCGACGTTCTTTCGAAATGCTTTTGCGCAAACTTAACATTCCATAAATACATACAACAAATGCAGGCACAACCAAAATGGCACCAATATAGATCATGTATTCAGGTAAAAAGAAAATCAAACACATAACGATCCATGGGCTAATGTTGAATCGCGCTGTTACATATTGTCCAATATAAATGATATTGATGATTCCTGAAATCAATAAGGCATCACCTACATATAAGATCCACATATTATTTTGCAGATACGTTAAAACCTGTTTCAGTGATTCTGTATCTACACCTGGTACAGAACTTAATGAACTCGACAACATATCCGAACTCATATCGATACCACTCGCAAATACAACCGCACATAAGCAAAGTCCAACTAAAAAAGCTACAACTAAAGCTATTAAATGGGATTTACAACGATATTTCCACATACAACCACCTATTTCTTCTCTATAATTCTTGCAGGAATTCCTACTGCAGTTGCCCCTTCAGGAACATCTTCTAAGACGACCGCATTTGCCCCTACACGACATCCCTTTTTCAAAGTGATATTTCCTAAACATTTTGCTCCACAGCCAATATATACACCATCCTCTAAAGTTGGATGTCTTTTGACATGTTGCTTTCCTGTACCACCAAGTGTGACACCATGATAAAGCTGACAATCATCCCCGATAATTGCCGTTTCACCAATCACAACTCCGATACCATGATCAATCATCAAACCACGACCAATCACAGCACCAGGGTGAATTTCAATTCCTGTCCAATGCCTTGCTCGATTACTTACCCAACGCGCAATAAATGTATGATTACGCACCCAAAACCAATGGGCAATACGATGTAAACCAATTGCCTTAATATGTGGATACAACCAAAACACTTCCCATTTTGAATGTGCTGCTGGGTCTAACTGCATTGTTCTTTCTATGTTATATAATCCATCACGGATAAAAGATTTCTTGTTTCTTTCTGACATGATAAAATTTTAGTTTATTTATGTCTAAATTTCAAGTTTAGTGTTTATTTCACATAAACTTCACATAGTGAATCATCTAAAACCTTACCAATCGAATCATGAATAACAAGATCCGCCTTTGAATCCATATTTGTACTGTCTTTATTGATCAAAACCAAATGTTTGCCATGAAAATAGTTAATTAAACCAGCCGCAGGATATACGACAAGACTTGTACCACCTACAATTAAAAGATCTGCCTGCTCAATCGCATGAATAGCCGAATACAATGTATATTCATCTAAGCCTTCTTCATACAAAACAACATCTGGCTTAATGATGGCACCACACTTGCTACATCTAGGAATACCTTCATTATCTCTTAGTTTCATCATATCCTCTAGAGAATATTTTGTTTGACAATGCGTACAAGTATTTCTTAAAACACTTCCATGCAATTCATAGACCTTTTTAGAACCTGCCATCTGATGTAAGCCATCAATATTCTGTGTCACAATCCCTTTTAGCTTTCCCATTTTTTCAAGCTTTGAAAGAGCATGATGCGCCTTATTAGGTTGGGCATCTGGATAAATCATCTGATTAAAATAAAAATCAAAGAATTCTTTAGGATGACTTAAATAAAAACTATGTGACAACATAATCTCAGCCGGATATGGATACTTCTTTTTATATAATCCATTATCACTACGAAAATCTGGAATGTTACTTTCTGTAGACACACCAGCACCACCAAAAAATACTATATTATGACTTTCTTGAATCCAATCTTTTAAAGACATAACATTGTCGAGTAGACTTTGTCTCGACCTTCACCCCTTTCATCAATATAAAATAATTTCGCGATGAGAGGTTCAAGTCTCAAAAGCCCCTCACAGAACCGCACGTGCCCTATTAAGGCATACGGCTCTTCAACAAATTATTCACCTAATAAGCACTATTTAAATATATCTTAGGACACTCCAGTGGATGTATCTTTAGGATATTTATATATTTATTCCAAGTTAACCAGTTAGTCTGGTCTCTGCGTCTCTTGCTTTTACGCAATTCTACTAGAACATATTTATAGAACTTTAGCAGACCGACATAGTTACCATAAATTCCATAATATCTGTAATGTCCTGTTAATCTCACATTCAACGCTTCAATGGTATCCTTAATGCTTTCGTGCATATGTTCCCATAACCATCTCTTAATGGCTTCTCTTTTCATTTTCAACTTCTTCTTGCTTGTTCTATGCAGTACACAATATTTGCCCCAATGACTTTTCGCATTGTAATGTGTAAATCCAAGAAAATCAAAGGATTCCTTTGTTCCCTTGTATCTGCCAAAGGGTAGTATTCTGCTTTTATCTTCTGCAATTTCAAGACCAAACTTCTTTAGTCTCTCTATTAAAAGCTGATAAAACTTTTGCGCTTCATTCTCGTATTGAAACAGACATACAAAATCATCTGCATAACGTACCATATACATTTCGCCCCTGAATTCACGTTTCTTTACATAATCGAACCATGTATCAAGTACATAATGTAGATACACATTTGCCAGTACTGGTGATATTAATCCTCCCTGTACTTTTCCTGAATCTGTAGCCAGTCGTTTTACCATCTTCCATAACTCCACCAATCAGAAATCGTTTGATGTATCTGATAAAATTCTTGTCTGCTATGTCATGCTCTAAAAAATTTATCATCCAATCATGGTCGATGTTGTCGAAGAATCCTTTAATATCTGCGTCTAAGATGTAATTAACCTTATTAGCCATGATATGTTTGTTCACTCTCTGTATTGCATCGTGACAACTCCTGTTTGGACGAAACCCAAAAGAGAAATCTTTGAATTTGGGTTCATAGATTGCCTCTAGAATCTCCTTGAAGACTCCTTGCACAACTTTATCCTCAAATGATGGAATGCCTAGTCCGCGCATTTTCCCATTTCCTTTCGGTTGCTTTTTGTAGGATTCCTTGAGTGTGTCATTGTTTACATATTTCATTAACGACTGTACTCTGTCATATCTTGCTACGAGATTGGCTATTTCTGCTTTCTCTTTTTCCATAGATTACTTGCCTCCTGTGCTTTCTATGTTTTGATTGCAAAAGCAACTTATTGTCCGTCCCTTCCCTCTAGCGTCATTACTGCTTTCCATGGTACTATAGACGAATCCGACTCCTCAATGGTCTTCGTTCATACTCATCATTGCATTGACCGATACTCCCTACTGTCTCATGTACAGAACCATCCAGGCCTCCCAGGTATTTCAAATATAACAATATCAGGTATGCCGTGCTCTAGGACTCCGGTGTGTTTTCATAGTCTCGCTTTAGCGACTAATCCTTGTTGGTGACCCAAGAAAGTAGTAGACCACCCCACACAATCGATAATTCTAACGGAGCTCAATCACTTCACGCTTACGCATTACGGCGTTCCTGTTTCCTGTCCTACGCTTAAACACCGTTGTTAGCCTTTGGTGCTCCAAGGACTTGGTACTGGCAACTTGCTAGGTTTTACCAGACTGGATTCCCACCAGTTATATATTTGGCACCGAACTGGCGCACACTTCCTGAAACTATTATACCTCTAAATAAGAAAAGAAAGGAAGATAATTCACTATCTTCCTTGAATATCAAATGTATACTCGCCATTTTGACAATCTACATGGATTACATCCCCTTGCATAGCGCCAGTCTTAATCATTTCCTTGGCAATCTGTGTCTCAAGATTTCTTTGGATATAACGCTTCATAGGACGAGCACCATATACAGGATCTACCCCCATCTTTGCGATCTGATTGTATACAGCATCACTTACATTCAATGTAATGTCACGTTCAGCCAAACGTTTTTGTAGCAAGCCGACAAACTTGTGGGCAATCTTAATAAAGGCCGAATCATCTAATGCGTTGAACACAATAATTTCATCGATACGGTTAATGAATTCTGGTTTAAAGTGACGCTTTACTTCTTCCATATATTTATCATGTACATCACCAGATTCAAAGGCATATTGGCTACCTAAGTTAGATGTTAAGATAATAATTGTATTCTTAAAATCTACCGTAACACCTTTCGAGTCTGTAATACGACCATCATCAAGAATTTGAAGTAACACATTGAATACATCTGGATGCGCCTTTTCGATTTCATCAAACAAGACAATACTATATGGATTACGACGAACAGCTTCCGTTAATTGACCTCCCTCATCGTATCCTACATATCCAGGAGGTGCACCAATTAATCGTGCCACACTGTGTTTTTCCATGTATTCACTCATATCAATACGCACAATATGTCTTTCATCGTCAAATAACTGTTCAGCCAAAGCCTTGGCAACCTCCGTTTTACCAACACCAGTTGGACCTAAGAACATGAACGATCCAATTGGACGATTCTCATCTTGAATCTGTGCTTTAGAACGCAAGATTGCATCTGTTACAAGTTCTAGAGCTTCATTTTGACCAACAACACGTTTTTCAAGTTCTTCCTTCAAATTCAATAATTTATCTCTTTCAGAGGCAACCAAACGAGTCACTTCAACGCCTGTCCATCTAGAAACGATTTTCGCAATCAATTCTTCATTGACCGTTTCTTGAATCAAAGCATCCTCTTTTTGACTTGCCTGCTCTTTTTGAATACGAGCCTCTAATTCTGGAATCGTGCCATATTGAAGTTTAGCAGCATCTTCGTAACGAGCTTCATTACGCGCTTGCTCTAAATCCAAACGAGCTTTCTCCAAACGTTGTTTATCCTCTTTTTCATTAGCCAAGCCATGTTTTTCGTCTTCCCACTTAGAATGCATTTCATCACGCTTTGATTGTAAAGAAGCTAATTCACTTTCAATTTCTTCACGACGCTCAATAGCCCTTTTATCTTCTTCTTTTTGTAGAGAAGTCTTTTCAATTTGAAGTTGTAAAATCTTACGCTGTAATTCATCCAACTCTTGAGGCATACTTTCCATTTCAACCTTTAACGTAGCACAAGCCTCATCCACTAAGTCAATTGCCTTATCTGGTAAGAAACGATCCGTGATATAACGATCGGACATAGTAGCTGCCGCAATTAAAGCTTCATCCAAAATACGTACACCATGATAACTTTCAAAACGATCTTTTAATCCACGCAAAATACTGATTGTATCCTCTACACTTGGCTGAGCAACTTGTACTTTTTGGAAACGACGCTCTAAAGCGGCATCCTTTTCAATATATTTACGATATTCATTGAAAGTTGTTGCACCAATACAATGTAGTTCACCACGCGCTAACATTGGCTTTAATAAGTTAGCCGCATCCATACTACCTTCGGTTTTACCTGCACCAACCAAGTTATGAATTTCATCAATAAACAAGATGATTTGTCCATCCGATTTTTTAACTTCATCCAAAATGGATTTTAAACGCTCCTCAAATTCACCACGATACTTAGCACCGGCAATCAAAGATCCCATATCCAATTCAATCAAGCGTTTCTCTTTTAATGACTCAGGCACATCCCCCTTCATAATACGCCATGCGATCCCTTCAACAACAGCTGTCTTACCAACACCAGGTTCACCAATCAAAACAGGGTTGTTCTTTGTCTTACGAGATAAAATCTGCATAACACGTCGAATTTCATCATCACGTCCAATAATTGGATCAATCTTACCATCACGCACATCCTGAACTAGATCACGACCATATTTCTTTAAAGCTTCTACATTCTCTTCTGAATTTGGCGTATCAAATTTTTTACCATTACGACGCTCTAATTCAGCTTTGTAGCAAGCATCCTTATTCAAGTTAAAAGTTCTTACCAATTCTTTAGAAATATAAGAACGATTAAACAATAGAGCTAAGAATACACTAGCTACTGAAAGATAAGTTTCATCATGTTGACTCGCCCAGTTTTGCGCATCTTCAAACGACTTCTGCACTTCATTGGATAAATTTATATTACTTGTTGAGCTCTTTGCGACACGATTAGATTCTTGTTGAGCCATCTGTAAAGCACGACCTTTATCCAAGCCGATACGCTCAAACAAGCCGTCCAATACATCATCCTTAAAAATCGTTTCCAACATATCCACAGTATCCACACTTGGATGTTGGTTGGATTTTGCCAAATTAATGGCATCCATTAAAATCTTCTGCAAACGCTCTGACATTTGATCGATATTCATAAATAAGCACCTCCTTGCGCTTAGCACTCACTCTTTGTGATTGCTAATGATAGTATAACACCATTTTTGGCACTGTCAACACTTAAGTGCTAATTATTTTTTAAAAAGAAAAGTAGATTTCTCTACTTTTCCAATGTATTACGATTATAAGCTCTTTGCCAATTTACGCTAAATTCACCCACCGCAATCTTTGTTCCTGGATGATCAATCATTTGATATAAAACATCACAAGGAACAGTTACAGCTTGAATTCCAGCCTTGATCAATTCATGTACTTGATATGTATTTTTAAAGCTTGCCGCAATCACTTTAGCCGGCATATGATTCACTCTCAACATTTCAATCAAGTCTTTTACATTCTGAACACCATCTCCATAATTACACATTCGATTTGTATAAGGTGCTAAATATTCAGCTCCATCCATTGCAGCTAAAAAAGCCTGGTCCGCTGTATAAATGGCAGTAGCCAATGTGTGAATTCCTAACTTTTTACATTCTTTAATAGCTCTTAAGCCCTCATGTGTAACCGGAATCTTTACATACATATTTTTATTACGAATGGAAGAAATCATTTTTGCCTCTTCCATAATACCTTCAAAAGAGGTCTGTACCGTTTGAATAAACAACAATTGATCTTCGCTCAACACCTCACAAAGATCTTTTACTACATCCATTGCTTCTCTATTCGATTTTGTTAATATTGTAGGGTTTGTCGTAACACCCGTAATTGTTAATAACTCATTTAGTTCTTTAATTTGTTCAATATTTGATGAATCGATAATTAATTCCATAATAGATCCTCCTTAAGTTCATCTGTATACTAACACCAGAAAAATTTTGATTCAATAACCTTTTCACATCAAACAATTTATTTCAAAAGAACACAAATAAACATGTTCCCTTCTGTTTCTTTTTGTGCTTTAATAGAATTATGAACACAACACAAAGAAGATATGAAATCTATGAAAAACTAAAAAAAGATAAAACCGTACAAGTAAGTGAACTCGCAAAAGTATACTCCGTTTCCTTAATGACCATACGAAGAGATTTAGATAGTCTAGAAAACCAAGGACTCGCCACAAAGCGCTATGGAGGAGCCACACTCAATGAGTCTAGTTCAACTGAACCTTCCTTTGAAATCAAAGAAGGTATGTCACAATCGGATAAAAAAGAAATCGCGATTTATGCTAGTACACTCATTCAAGATGGAGATTCTATCTATTTGGATTGTGGTACAACCTGCCTTGAGCTCTTTAAACGTATACACCATAAAAAAATCACAATCTTTACAAATTTCTGGAAGATTCTTCAATATGTAGATCGAAATACCAAGGCGAAAATCATTATGGCTCCAGGCACCTATAATCCTGTAACTCAGGCAGCTCTATCTGAAAGCACCATTCAATTCTTTCAAAACTATTATATCGATAAAGCCTTTATTTCCGTATTAGGCCTTGACTTAGACTATGGCGTATCCATTCCCAGCATGAGTGATGCTTTAGTTAAAAAAGCGATTCTTGATTCTTCCAATAAAAAAATTTGTATGGCAGACCATACAAAATTCCATAAGAAGTATATGTCAAAAATAGCCAATATTGATGATTTTGACATGATTATCACCGATAATAAACTAGATGATACTATAAAACACGAAAACATAATAAAAGCACATTAAATGTGCTTTTATTATATTAGAATGCTTTTTGACCTTTTACATATGTCATTTCAACAGAATAGTCATCATTTAATACAACTAAATCTGCATCTTTTCCAGTTTGAATCGATCCTTTACGATCATCTACATTCAACATACGAGCCGGGTTCAATGTACAAGCATTGATAGCTGTTTGCCAAGGAACCATTGCTTTTTCTACTAAAATACGAAGTCCATCGTTGACATGCAATGTAGATCCCGCAAGACCTTTCGTATCTGTTAAGTGTGCACTTCCATCTGGATATAATTCGATTTCATTTCCACCAAACAATACTTTTGTACCAACAGGTAGTCCCTTAACCATTAATGAGTCAGTGATCATAATACAGTGGTTTGCTCCTTTAGCTGTAAAGAAGTCGTTTAATGCTTCATAAGTTGAGTGGTTTCCATCACAGATGATTTCACCATATACATCTCTATAACGCATTGCAGCACCAACTAATCCTGGTTCACGGTGATGGAATTTAGTCATACCATTGAATACGTGAGTCATTGAGTTTGCACCATTCGCAATGGCTAAACGAGCCTGTTCAAAAGTGGCTCCTGAGTGACCTTGACTACACACAATTCCATTTGCGCGTAAGAATTTAGTTAATTCATAGTTATCATCGTGTTCACAAGCCATAGTCACAATTTTAATTAAATTATTAGAAGCTGCCAAGTAACGTTTGAATTGTTCAAGATCTGGTTTTACACAATACTGTTCAGGTTGTGCTCCCTTATATACTTGATCCAAATAAGGTCCTTCAAAGTGAATACCTAAAATTTCTGCACCTTCATACCCTTCTTCAACAACTTTCGCAACATTTTTAACCGCATTTGTCAAAACTTCTTCAGACTGTGTGATTGTTGTTGGAAGAATACCTGTAACCCCTTCTTTAACAATATTTTTCATCCAGTTACGAAGGCCTTCTTCATTCGCATCATTAGTATCAAATCCATAAGCACCATGTGTGTGTACATCGATAAATCCTGGGATAATTCGTTTATCTCCATAATCCTCATCCACTTCTTTTTCGCCATATGGATAGATATTAACAATCTTTCCTTCTTCTACTTCAACTTGGGCTGCCAACCATGTATTTACGACCCAAATTCTTTTACTTTGAATAATCATATCGACAATTCCTCCTAACTATTATTATAC
>ENA-OYDJ01000878-OYDJ01000878.1-human-gut-metagenome-genome-assembly--contig:-NODE-878-length-10047-cov-4.450360_pt1 | contig 10047 bp, 8 predicted proteins | sample MGYA00243465_ERZ652897 | MGnify/ENA primary metagenome ERZ652897 (study PRJEB26926, sample SAMN06164859) | human gut metagenome | biome: ENVO:00009003; feature: ENVO:2100002; material: ENVO:00002003...
ACGAGATGTCTTAGGGTCTCGTGGGCTCGGAGATGTGTATAAGAGACAGGTTACACAATGTACGGCGGAAATATTCATGACGCGGATAGGAGAGGAAAGAGCGTGAGTCAGTCAGCATACCTACGAAACGGCTCAGCAAACCAAGTACTGAAAGTGCGTTCATCTGCTTCTCCATACCATCCTTCTGATCAAGGAACCACCAGCCTGAACCGAACTGAATCTTACCGGGAACTGTTCCATCCTGGAAGTTACCCAACATAGTAGCGATTACTTCATTGGCACATGGGTTCAGATTGTAAAGAATAGTCTTTGTCAGCTTGCCTGCCGAGTTCAAGCGGTCAAGGAATTTGGCCATTGCCTTGGCAGTAGTGAATTCGCCGATAGAATCAAAACCAGTATCAGGACCGAGCAACTTGAACATCTTGCTGTTATTGTTGCGGATAGCCCCATAGTGGAACTGTTGCGTCCAACCCTTTTCCCAGTCCATTTCACCAAAGGCAATCAGCATAGCCGACTTGAACTTCAGGATTTCTTCCTTGGTCAATGAAGTGCCGCCATATACCTTATTGAAGATCGCCTGAATTTCCGCATCCGTATAATCCTCTGCATAGAACTCCTCAATACCATGATCGGACAGTTTGCATCCCTGAGCAGCAAAGAAATCGTGGCGCTTGCGCAAAGCGGCAATCATATCGTCAAAAGTAGAGATTTCCACACCGCTCACTTCCGCCAGTTTCTCCACGTATGCGCGGAAATCGGCAGGAACTTCCACTGCCATAGCCTTGTCGGGACGCCAAGTGGGAAGCATTTTGATTTCAAAGCCGCTCTCACGAGTCTTTATATGGTATTCCAGTGAATCAACAGGATCGTCCGTAGTGCAAACCGCTTCCACATGATAACGGCGCATCATGCCGCGGGCCGAGTATTCCGGCTGCTTCAGCTTCTCGTTACATTCGTCATAAATTTCACGCGCTGTTTTAGGGTTCAAGATTTTATCGATGCCGAATGCTGTCTTCAGTTCCAAATGCGTCCAGTGATACAAAGGATTACGGAAAGTGTATGGTACGGTTTCCGCCCATTTTTCAAACTTTTCCCAATCGGTGGTATCCTTGCCGGTACAGTAGCGTTCGTCCACGCCGTTGGTACGCATAGCACGCCATTTGTAGTGGTCGCCTCCCAGCCAGATTTCCGTCAATGACTTGAACTGATAATCGTCTGCTACCATTTGTGGAATTAAGTGACAGTGATAGTCGATAATCGGCATTTTAGCCGCATGCTCGTGGTACAACTTCTGTGATGTTTCCGTTTGCAACAGAAAGTTTCCGTCCATAAAGTTTTTCATCTTCTTGTGTTTTAAGTATCTAAAAAAATTACTTTCTTATTATTACACCTATATAGTATTGATTGTAAAGCTAATAGGCTTGATAAGGCTTTTTGCTTTTATTAACCGTTATCGAACACAAAAGTAGAAATTTTACTTGGAGAAACAAAATTATTCGTATCTTTGCGGCAAATATTTATAATATTTAAGTTTTGAACGTAAGACCTTTTAGCGCCTTAGGAACAGGAAAGTATGGAAAGCAGGAATTATACGATAAAAGACATTGCGCGTATGGCAGGCGTATCCGCTGGAACCGTAGACCGCGTGCTACACAACCGGGGAGATGTGTCGCGTACGAGCAGAGAAAAGGTTCAGAAGGTTCTTGATGAAATAGACTATCACCCCAACATGTTTGCCATAGGTCTGGCTGCCAAGAAGCGCTACCATATAATATGTATTATACCTTATTATATAGAGCATGATTACTGGAGTTCCGTAGCACAGGGGATAGAGCGGGCAGCGCAAGAGTTGCGTCCGTTCAACGTCGGGATAGATTACGTGTTCTACAACCATGCGGATAAAACGTCTTATGAAAAAGCCTGCGCATTGCTTCAGGCAGAACCTGTTGATGCAGTATTGATTGCCCCGAACTTTCAGGATGAAACATTGCGACTGACATCCTATCTGGAAAGCAAAAAAGTGCCATATGCTTTCATTGACTTCAACATGGAACAGACCCACGCATTATGTTATATCGGTCAGGATTCCAAAATCAGCGGATATATCGCCGCCAAGATATTAATGAACCGTTATCAAGAAGGGCAGGAGATTGTGCTTTTCTTGAACAATCAAAAAAACAGTCCGGCTGAAGTCCAGATGCAGCGCCGTCTGGAAGGTTTCATGCAATATTTTGCGGCTGAACATAAGGATCTGATTATACACGACGTCGTGCTCCACAAGGAAAACACCGCTTCCAATGAAGAGTTACTGGACACTTTCTTTGCCGAGCATCCCAAGGCTGCATTGGGAGCCGTATTCAACTCCCGCGTATATCAAGTGGCAGACTATTTGCAGAAAAAGGGACACAGGCTGGACGCATTGGTAGGCTACGATTTGCTTCAAAAGAATGTGGAACACCTAAAAAGCGGTGAAGTGAATTACCTCATCGGACAGCGGCCGGGACTGCAAGGATATTGCGGCGTCAAAGCTCTATGCAATCATATTGTATTCAAGAAACCGGTTACCGCCGTAAAATACATGCCTATCGACATCCTGATGAAAGAAAACATTGATTTTTACTTCGAGTTTGAATAATTCCCCAAACGTGATAAGTTCAAATTGGAATCCATAATTTATAATTAAAATTATTTTTAAGATGAAAGCATTAAACAAACAGACGGCTCCCAAATCCGTTGCTCCCGAACGAATCATCCAATTCGGCGAGGGTAATTTCCTTCGCGCATTTGTAGATTGGATTGTTTACAACATGAATCAAAAGACCGACTTCAACAGTAGCGTCGTGGTGGTTCAGCCCATAGAAAGAGGTATGGCAGAATGGCTGAACGGTCAGGATTGTCTTTACCATGTCAATCTGCAAGGCCGTTTAAACGGGGAGGCCGTCAATAGCCTGACCCGCATCGACTGTATCAGCCGCGCTTTGAATCCATATTCACAGAATGCTGCATTCATGGCGCTTGCCGACCAGCCCGAAATACGTTTCGTCATCTCCAACACAACGGAAGCCGGCATTGCTTTCGACCCGAACTGCAAGTTCAGCGATGCTCCCGCATCTTCCTATCCGGGCAAGCTGACCCAATTGCTGTATCGTCGTTTCAAAACCTTCAAAGGCGACAAGAGCAAAGGTCTCATCATCATGCCTTGCGAACTGATCTTCCTGAACGGACATCATCTGAAAGAATGTATCTACCAATACATCGAATTGTGGAAAGAGGATTTCGGTGCAGATTATGAGAAGTTCAAGACCTGGTTCACGAAGTACTGCTACGTGTGTGCTACTTTGGTGGACCGCATCGTTCCGGGCTTCCCGCGTAAAGAGATTGCACAGATTCAGAAAAAAATCTGTTATGCCGACAACCTGGTTGTGCAAGCCGAAATCTTCCATTTGTGGGTTATCGAAGCTGCCGAGAACCTCTCTCTCCGTCAGCTGGCAGAGGAGTTCCCTGCAAACAAAGCCGGATTGAACGTGCTCTTCGTGAAGTCCGAAGCTCCTTACCATGAAAGAAAGGTTACCTTGCTGAACGGTCCTCACACCGTACTTTCTCCGGTGGCCTATCTCAGCGGCGTAAACATTGTGCGTGACGCCTGCAATCATCCGGTCATCGGCAAGTATGTCCGCAAAGTGCAGTTCGATGAACTGATGCAGACGCTGAACCTGCCTATCGACGAGTTGAAGAAATTCGCTGCTGACGTACTGGAGCGTTTCGACAATCCCTATGTAGAGCATCAGGTAACCAGCATCATGCTGAACTCTTTCCCAAAATACCAAACTCGCGACCTGCCGGGCCTGAAAACCTACTTGGAACGCAAAGGCGAACTTCCGAAGGGATTGGTGCTGGGTCTTGCCGCTATCATCACATACTACAAAGGCGGCGTGCGTGCCGACGGTGCGGAAATCATTCCGAACGATGCTCCCGAAATCATGCAACTGCTGAAAGACCTGTGGGCAACAGGCGACACCCGCAAGGTTGCAGAAGGTGTATTGGCTGCCAAAGACCTTATCTGGGGTGAGCATGGCGACCTGAATACCATTCCGGGATTGACGGATATGGTTACCGATTTCCTGAACTCTATTCAGGCAAAAGGTATGCTGGAAACAGTGAAAGGTATTCTCTAAACAAGAATCCGCATAATAACGGGAACAGGGCAAGGCTTCGGCTTTGCCCTGTTCTTTTTTTATACACCCGCCCCGTCAATATAATGACCGCTATATGATGTCAACCGGATTTTTTCACGTACCTTTACAGGATAAAACATATTCACTAAAATTCGAACAACGAATGGAAAATAACTCCGAACTAAACAACCGGGCAGCCCAATACACATTGTGCTTCAACGCCCAATGCTCCAAAGCCGAAAGCTGCCTCCGGCATAGTATGACACAATACAACACAGCGCAAAACGCCCGATTATCCGTCATCAATCCCCTTTGTTATCCCGCTGCAGGAAAGGAGTGCCCTCATTTCCGCACAAACAAAAAGGTACGGGTGGCATGGGGCTTCAAAACCCTTTACGACAATATGCCTGCACGCATTTCTCATGCCATCCACCTCAATTTGGAAGCTATCTTCAGACATTCTCCCTATTACCGGTATCGCAATCAGAAGTTGGGACTCACTCCGAAACAACAGGAATGTATCCGCCAAGTATGCAAAAAGCATGGTTGGAATGAGGAGATTGTATTCGATCGGTATACCGAAGAGTACGAGTGGTAAACGTTTCGGCAGGAACCCCGGCAAAGGTTTCAACAGAAATCAGCCAGGGGGAGTTTGACGGCCAACGGTTGGTACAGGAAATTCCACCCGTTGGTACGGTCTATACCTTACTATGGTACACGTCGTACCATGGTGAGGTACAGACAATACCAAGCTGAGGTACAAGCCGTACCAAACAAGGAAACTTTCCGGTACACGTATGTATCTGACAAATAGTGAAGTGCACGATGTAAATATGCAAATGAATTTTCCCTCTGCTACTCTGCCGCCCGAAGGATGAACGTGGTAGCGCCGATAGTCACAATCGCTCCGTCTTCAATGCGGACGCGATCCTTATCGCCTAAAATTTCATTGTTAAGGAAAGTGCCCGTCAGGCTCGGAGCGTCACGCAGCGTATAAACAAGTTTTCCCTGCTTGTTGCGCTTCACGTTGATGACGCAGTGGTTGCGGTCCATACTCATGTCCGAGGTCTCTATCGGAACGTTGATAACGGTTCCCACACACCGGCGCCCAATCTTATTATCTCCCTCCTGCAACGGCAGTACCTGCTTGAACCCGAAAACATTCTCGATCACCGTAATGCTTCCGAAGGCTTCTTTGTATTCTGTTTCATCCAAGCGCTCCTCTTTCTGCGGTACTTTCATCTTTGTCTTGCCTAAGCGGATGCTGAATTGTTTCTTGCAGTTCTCGCAGACAAACACCAAAGACTGGCCTTCTGTGTATTTTGTTTCATCGAAAGTCAGATAGTTCTCACATTTGGGGCAACGGATACGTTTCATTGGATTGACAGGAATAATTTGGTAATTAATAATTCACTACGGAGAAAGTCATTTCTTCAGCACCCAAGCACTTTGGTATGTTTCATCCAGACGGATTTGATTTAAAGCGCGATATGCTTCTTTCTCTGTGGCACAGGACTGGATGCTGACACGCATCTTGCCGTCGCCTATAATCGCTTTGGCGCCTGCATATCCTTTGGCAACTAACTGTTGCGCCATAGCGTTGGCATCTTTTTCGGTGCCTACACTGGCAACGATGATATGATAAGGCATATTTGCCGGTTGAGGGGCAGAAACAGTGGGTGCTGTCTCCGTTTCAGGGCGGCTGGCAGAAACCGCAACAGGCTGCTGGCGGACTTTCACTTCTTTCACAGCAACAGGAGCCACAGTCTTTTTGTTTGCCGTCTGCGACAGATTGGCCTGAGAAGCTCTTGCTTTCTTGGCACGGGGTTGCTGACGGACAACAATCGGAGTGATGGCCAAAGACTGTTTCTCGATCTGTTCGAACAAGTCGCCGGGAAGCAACCGGGCATAGTTGGCTTCCACCACTTCGGTATTCTCTATGGGTGTAGAAAAGAAAAAGAACAGAGCCACAATGGCTATCATGGCAGCCGCATTAGTCAGATAAGAGAGGTTGATGCCAATCCTATACGCACGTTTCTTCTCTTTCCGCACAGCAGGCGTGAAAGGAACGGCCTTGTTGTCATAAGGCTTGCGCAAGACTGTCAGTTCCTGCATCTCAAAACAGTCCAGTCCATACAGATGTGGAGTGGTAATCTTATTGTTGTAAGGAACGAAGTCGTAAGTGTCATGAATGGAATAACGCAATTCACCCACATTGGGCAAATCCGCTTTCCCGTCTTCATGGAGAAGGGACAATAATTCTTTTACCGTTTTGTCCACAATCTTAGTGGCATCGGAAAAGTCAGTGCCATATACAGCCATATAAGATTGCACCAGCAGCCCGTCGTTCATCTTCAACTGCGGATTGAAACCGATGGTACGGGTAGGGGGCAAAAACGTATTCTCTTCCGCCACTCTCATTGCCGGAGCGTAGTGGGCGACAAATCCGCCCAAACCCGGAACAATGACACAATCATTCTCCAATAACAATACTTCTATATGCTGTGCTAATTCAATCATGCTACAAAAGTAGCGGTTTTATCGGAGATACGCCACTTTCGAGGTGTTTTTCTTATTAACAACTTATAAACACGCCGGACTTTGGAAACTCCTTTATTGTCCATGACTGATATATTAGTTTTTTTTCTTACTTTTGCAGCGTTTTACACGTCTCTTTTAATCAAGACTATAAACTATATTATATTATTTGAAATGAACACAGATTACTGTCAGCACTTAACCAGATATAGACTATCCGACATCATGCGTATCCCTATCTGCTTATTGGCTTTTATTTTTACAGGAAATGGTATAGCAACCGCGCAGGTTTCCCCTTTTGTAGAATACGGAGCTACCGTACATACGGGAGACAACACCCCCTTGTGGCAAGTGAGCAACCAGCAGGGGTTGGGATCTATTTATGACAATACATATGTGCGGGGCGGGGTAGGCTACAAGCACAAACTGGGCAAGTGGAAGTTTGAAGAAAAGCTGGACATGGTAGCGGCTGCCGGAATGAACTTCAAGGGCGACAAGGACATCTTTATCCAGCAAGCATACATAGATGTACGTTATAAATGGCTGGGGCTGTTTGCCGGAAGCCGCGAGAAGGGCGCTCCATTGTTGAATAATGCCCTAAGCAGCGGCGATATGACATGGTCGGGCAATGCGAGACCCATTCCCCAAATAATGGTAGGTATCCCCGAATACCTTTACATACTTCCGCGCCTTGCCATAAAAGGTGAGATTTCTTATGGCTGGTTCACCGACAACAAATATCAGGAACGCAAAGTGGGAGCGGGCTATTGGTATACAAAAGACATTAAGTACCACCACAAAGAAGGATTTGTCCGGGTGGGAGTGCCCAACGGGAAATGGCAGTTTGACATCGGCATGACACTTGACACGCAATTCGGCGGATACATGATCGGTGCCGACGGCAGCACAACGGATTTAGGCAATACACTGAAAGATTATTTCAGAGTATTTATCCCCGGTGCCGGAGGTGAGGACAAACCCATGAACGACAGCCAATTCTATCAAGGCAACTTCCTGGGAAGCGAACAAATCAGACTGACTCACCGCGCGGACAAATTCTCAATCAGCGCATATCTGTGCAATCACTTTGACGACTTCTCTGCCATGGGCAAACAAAACGGTTGGGACGGTTTATGGGGACTCGAAATGAGTTTCAACAACTTCAATCCTATCAACGCCGTTGTCCTTGAGTTTTTACAGACAACCAACATGAGCGGTCCGCTGCATGGCTTGCACGAACCGGAGGAAGGACCTGTACACAAGACCGGAGGTTCCGACAACTATTACAACAACGGCCTTTATCCCGGCTGGGCGCATTGGGGCATGATGATAGCCAACCCGTTGATTGCTTCGCCCATTTACAATGAGGACGGCAACATGACTTTCAAATACAACCGCGTAAAAGCGCTGCACGTCGGTTGGGGCGGACAGATAAGTCCGGAGTGGAGCTATATCGCCAAAATGAGCCACAACAGGACATGGGGAACTCCCGGCGCTCCTACACTGGACATTCTGGAGAACTTTTCAGCATACGCTTCGTTCTCTTATTCTCCCGAAAGATGGAAAGGGTGGAACTTCAATGCATCTCTCGCACTGGACATGGGAGAGATCTACGGAGATAATTTCGGTTTTCAATTAAAGATACATAAATCATTCTAAAGCAATGAACTACATACAAACAGAAATTGAGGGCGTATGGATCATCGAACCGAAAGTGTTCAATGACGCACGCGGCTACTTCATGGAAGCATTTAAAGAAGGAGAATTTCGTGCCAACATCGGTAATGTGCATTTTGTGCAGGACAACGAATCGAAATCGTCTTTCGGCGTACTGCGCGGACTGCATTACCAAAAAGGCGAATATAGCCAGGCTAAATTAGTACGTGTCATAAAAGGTAAGGTGCTGGACGTTGCAGTCGACTTGCGCCAGTCTTCCCCTACATTCGGCAAGTACGTCAGCGTAGAGTTAAGCGAAGAGAACAAACGGCAGTTCTTCATCCCCCGCGGCTTTGCCCATGGCTTTTTGGTTTTGAGCGAAGAAGCAATCTTCACTTATAAAGTGGATAACGGCTATGCCCCTCAGGCAGAAGCATCCATCCGCTTCAATGACGAGACCGTAGGCATTGACTGGCCGGTTGCGGAGTCACAACTCTTATTGTCGGAAAAAGACGGACATGCCGTATCATTCAAAGATGCGGAATATTTTGAATAGGATATGAAAATAGCCATCGTCGGTACAGGATATGTCGGTTTGGTAACCGGTACTTGTTTTGCGGAAATCGGTGTCAACGTCATCTGCGTTGATACAAACAGTGAAAAGATAGAAGCACTGAACCAGGGGGTTATTCCAATCTATGAGAACGGATTGGAAGATATGGTGCACCGGAATACAAAGGCGGGACGTTTGCAATTCACCACTTCTTTGGAAAGTTGTCTGGACGAAGCGGACGTCATATTCAGCGCTGTGGGAACTCCACCCGATGAAGACGGCAGTGCAGATCTGAGTTATGTGCTCGAAGTGGCACGTACCATCGGGCGCAACATGAAGAAATACGTTCTGGTAGTAACCAAGAGCACCGTTCCGGTGGGTACTGCCAAGAAAGTGCGCACAGCAATTCAGGAAGAACTGGACAAGCGGGGAATACAGATAGAATTCGATGTCGCCTCCAACCCTGAGTTCCTGAAAGAAGGGAATGCCGTAGCAGACTTCATGAGTCCCGACCGAGTTGTGGTGGGTGTGGAATCCGAACGTGCAAAGGAACTGATGAGCAAGCTCTACAAACCATTCTTGCTGAATAATTTCCGCGTCATTTTCATGGATATTCCTTCCGCCGAAATGACAAAGTATGCCGCCAATTCCATGCTTGCCACCCGCATCAGCTTCATGAACGACATAGCCAACCTGTGCGAACTGGTGGGAGCCGATGTCAATATGGTGCGTAGCGGCATAGGCTCCGATACCCGCATCGGCCGCAAATTCCTCTATCCCGGAATCGGATATGGCGGCTCATGCTTTCCAAAGGACGTAAAGGCGCTGATTAAGACTGCGGAACAGAACGGTTATCAGATGCGTGTGCTTCAGGCGGTGGAAGAAGTCAATGAACAACAGAAAAGCATCTTGTTCGAAAAGCTGCAACGGCACTTCTGCAGTGATTTACACAACAAGACAATAGCCTTGTGGGGACTGGCCTTCAAACCGGAAACGGACGACATGCGTGAGGCTCCTTCTCTAATTCTGATAAACAAGCTGCTGAACATCGGCTGTAAAGTGCGCGTATACGACCCTGCCGCCATGAAGGAATGTCGCCGTAGGATAGGTGACAGTGTCTACTAT
>ENA-OYDJ01000891-OYDJ01000891.1-human-gut-metagenome-genome-assembly--contig:-NODE-891-length-9967-cov-6.386199_pt1 | contig 9967 bp, 8 predicted proteins | sample MGYA00243465_ERZ652897 | MGnify/ENA primary metagenome ERZ652897 (study PRJEB26926, sample SAMN06164859) | human gut metagenome | biome: ENVO:00009003; feature: ENVO:2100002; material: ENVO:00002003...
TGGTGGCAGCAGATTTTGCCGATTTGGAATGCGAAGCATCGGCAAAATCCGTTACTGGAACGAGGTACGAGTGAACAGTAACAACGGATAAGCGACGGGATGTAAATATTTTATAATGGCTGTTTTCAGGCTTGTTTTAATGTGTTAAAATATAGACTATAAATCCATGCATGATAGTGCAAAAAGCGGGAGGTTCTGTTATGGCAAAAGACGATTCATTAAAGAAACCAAAGAAGATAGAGGTCAATCGTATTATGATTTTTATATCATCGATATTGATACCATTTTTGTGGATTGATCTGTATTTAGTTTCGAAGAATACATCAAAACTGATGGTTGTGGGTATTATTGCAGCGCTTATTTTAGTATGGACAGGTTTGCTTGTCACATATATCCATAGGATGAAAAATGAGGAAAAAGCCCATTCGGATGAACAGGTAGAAGAACTGCTGCGTACAGGAAAAGCCAATTATCTGATGCAGAAAAAGTTAGCGGAAAAGATAGATAATATCGGAGAAAAAGATGCAGTTCCAGCGGATGAGATCATTACGGCACAGAAGGCAATTGCAAAGCTGATGCTTGCACGAAACAAAGAAAATACAGATGCTCTTATGCATTCGAATGAGCAGGTGATTGAAAAAACGTTGGAAGTAGAAGAAAAGCTTTCTGAAAACAGTCAGCAGATCATGGACATGCAGAAAAACCAGATGGATGAAAAATTACAGGAATTGATGCAAAGTCAGAAATTAGTTCTTGATAATTTAAATGATGTCAAAGAATCACTGCAGAGTGACATGCAGGATGTTTTGTCAAATATGATTCATGACACATTGGAGAAAGAACTTGCATCTGCCATAGAGCAGATACATACTTATGTGAAAGAGGCGGCAAGTCAGGCTGTTGATTCCGTAAAGGAGAATCTTGCTGCGGAAGTGCCGGTTATGGCAGCTGTTTCCCCGGCAATGGATGAAGAATTACCGGATCATGGAATGCCGACAGAAAGTGAAGAGTTGCCGGATTCAGGAATGCCGACAGAAGATGAAGAGTTGCCGGATTCAGGAATGCCGACAGAAGATGAAGAGCTGCCGGATCTTGGAGTGCCGACAGAAGATGAAGAGTTGCCGGATCTGGGAATGCCGGCAATGGATGAAGATCTGTCTAATATGGAACTGCCAACATTGGGAGAAGAATTATCAGAAACAGAACTCCCGGATTTAACTGACGGCGGAGATCTGGATGAGGAACCGGTAATCGGCGAAATGCCATTAATGGATGAAGAAGAACCGGAAGTAGCCGATACATCCCTGATAGATGAGGAACCGTCAATCGGCGAGATGCCGTTAATGGAAGAGGAAGAGCCGGAAGCAGCCGATACATCCCTGATAGATGAGGAACCGTCAATTGGAGAGATGCCGTTAATGGAAGAGGAAGAACCTGCGGCGGTTGATACATCCTTAATGGAGGAAGAACCGTCAATCGGCGAGATGCCGGTTTTTGATGATTTGAACGATGCTGCATCAGCCGTGGAGGAGGTGCAGGCAGAACCGGTAGAAGAAGTGGAAGCGGAAGAAGTTCCGATTACGGAGGAAGCAACAGTAGAGCCGGATACGGATGCAGTAACTTTGACAGAAGAAATTCCGGTATCTGCGGATGAGTCAGTGATTGAAGAAGTAAAAATTCCGGAAGAGACAACCGTTACGGAAGAAATCCCGGTATCTGCAGATGAGTCAGTCATCGAAGAAGTACCGGCACAGGAAGCGTCTTCATCCATGGCAGATATGAGCAATCCAAATAAGATCATGACACCGGATGAAATTGCAGCGTTGATCGCAAATTTATAGAAATGCATCATAAGTAAAACGCAATTAAAGATGTATTTGAAAGGGCGTGTGAAAAAATGATTCTTACTTTTTCACACGCCCTTTTTGACATTTGGTCATCAAAGCTCTGCGGTAATGCGCACGATCTCTTTGATCACAGCTACAGCAGTTTCCATTCCTTCCACACTGATGTGTTCGAATGGACCGTGGAAACCGTAACCGCCTGTGCCAAGATTCGGGCACGGAAGTCCCATAAAGCTTAAACGCGCACCGTCGGTACCGCCGCGTACCGGACGTGAGATTGGTTCAAGACCAACAGAAGAAATAGCTTTCTTTGCGATATCCACAACATAAGTATTTTTCTCAATGATTTCCAACATATTTGCGTAGGAATCGTGGATAGTCAGTGTAACAGTTCCGACACCGTATTTTTGGTTCATGGAATCTGCGATTTCCTGCATTTTTTTCTGACGTGTTTCAAACATCACTTTATCGTGATCACGAATGATGTAGGAAAGAGTTGCTGCGGCAACGTCGCCGGACATATCGGTCAGATGATAGAAACCTTCTCTTCCCTCGGTGTGGGCAGGCGTTTCCATTGGAGGAAGCTGAGACTGGATCTCACATGCAACGAGAGCGGCATTGACCATGATATCTTTCGCCTCACCAGGGTGGACATTCACGCCTTTGACAGCGAAAACTGCGCTTGCGGCATTAAAGTTTTCATAGGCAACTTCACCCTCGTAATCGCCATCTACCGTGTAAGCAAAATCTGCTTTAAAGTAGTCAAGATCAAACAGATCCGCACCACGTCCGACTTCTTCGTCCGGTGTAAACCCGATCCAGATATCGCCGTGTGGAATGTCAGAGGAGATGAGCTGTTCAGCAGCAGTCATGATCTCAGCAACGCCTGCCTTATCGTCTGCACCAAGCAGAGTTGTGCCGTCTGTCGTGATCAGGGTTCTGCCCTTTAAAGTTTTCAATTCCGGAAAATCAGATGTTTTTAAAACGTCACCGGTTCCTTTTAAAATAACATCCTCACCGTTGTAATCCGGAATGATCTGGGGTTTGACATTTTTACCGGAAAAATCAGGTGCCGTATCCATATGGGAAATAAAGCCGACCGCTTTTTTGTCTTCGTATCCAGGGGTAGCCGGGATCAGGCCGTAGATGTAACAGTGGTCTGTCAGTGTTACTTTCTGTAAACCAAGATCAAGTAATTCTTTTTCTAATTCTTTTGCCAGGTTAAATTGTCTGTCCGTAGAAGGAATCGTATCGGAATCTTCACTCGAAGTAGTCCAATAGGAAACATATTTTAATAGTCTTTCATCAACACGCATGATAAATGAGTGACCTCCTTTAAATTTGATAGACTAAAAAAGTGCGTTTTTCAGTCCATGAATAAAATACCACAGAATAGAAAATCCGCCAATGAAAAAAATGAAGATTTTCTAAAAAAACGCTTGCAATTTAAAAAAAATTAATATATAATATCATTTGTGTTCACGAGAGATAAACATATGCGCCACTAGCTCAGCTGGCAGAGCACCTGACTCTTAATCAGGGTGTCCAGGGTTCGAACCCCTGGTGGCGCATTACGAAGTACCGATTTTATAGCAGATGGCTATGGGGTTGGTGCTTTTTTTTGTTCAATCTTTACTGTGTGATCTCCAATATAAAATTACCCATAAGAAACAGAGCCGCCATAATTTTGAAAACAAGATCAAAATTACGGCGGCTCTGTTTTTTTGTCAATAAATTGTATACAACATGCAATTAGCGGGAGGCAATGAGTTTACAGATCGGATTTCCTTTTGAGGAGAATTTTTCTTCGTACTCTGTCATAATATTTCCTTCATTTAAAACAGAATCATGATGGAGATCTCGGGTGGAGGCATCTAAATGCCATCCGGCTTCCGGGATTTCTTCTAAGGAAAAGGTAAAGAGATCCTGATTATCGGTCTTAAACTCCAGTCTGCCATCCGGTTTTAAAATGGCATCGTAACGCGCAAAAAACTGACGGGAGGTAAGACGGCGTTTTGCATGACGGTCTTTCGGCCAGGGATCTGAAAAGTTCAGATAAATGCGGGAAACTTCATCTTTGGCAAAAACCTCTGTGACATCAGCGGCGTCCATGCAGATGAATCTTAAGTTTGGCATAGGAGTTTCTTCCATTTTCTGAAGCGCACGTAAAAGTACACTCGAATAGCGTTCGATACCGAGGTAATTGATGTCCGGGTGCGCCGCAGCCATATCCATGATAAAACGGCCTTTTCCCATTCCAATTTCAATATGGAGAGGCTGGGTGGAAGAAAAAACTGACTGCCAGTTCCCTTTTTTTGACTCTGGTTCCTTGATGCAGTATTCACTGTTTAAAATTGCTTCATCAGCACCTGGGATATTTCTTAATCGCATATAAGTTATAATCCTGCCTTTCGTTGTAAAGTGTACAGAAAATCGTTGTCCGAAAAAATTATTTTCATACAGAAAAGTGTGCAAAAAACACACAGAGGTATTTTACAATAAAACAATGAAAAAAAGTAGCATTATTTTAAGAAAACCTTAAAAGAAAATTTGCGCATAAAGGTTGCATGTATTTTTTTCAAAGTTTATACTGATACTAGCAAAGATGTACTTATAAATCAGGAGATTACTTATTAAAAAATGAGATATAAAATAGATAGAAATCATAAAATAACCCGCTTCTTATGTTTACTGCTTGGAATGATACTGCTGACCGGAAGTATGTGTATCCCGGTCTATGCGGCAGAATACTGGCCGGAAGGTCCTGAGGTCGTATCCCCGAATGTGATCGTGATGGAGGCTTCTACAGGGACAGTCCTTTATGATCGTGATAGTTTAGAGGCGCATTATCCGGCAAGTATCACAAAGATCATGACAACGCTGATCGCACTGGAAAATTCAGACTTGAATGATATTGTGACTTTTTCAGATGCCGCGATCGATAATACGGAAGGATCCGGTATTGCAAGGGACTATGGCGAACAGATGACGATGGAACAGTGTCTCTATGCGGTTATGCTTGCGTCGGCAAATGAGTGTGCATATGCGGTTGCAGAGCATGTAGGGGGCACCATTGAAAATTTTGTTGCGATGATGAATGAAAAAGCCAAAGAACTTGGCTGTCAGAATACACATTTTGCCAATCCACATGGTCTGCATGATGAAAACCATTATACCTGCTGCTATGATATGGCATTGATCGCAAGGGCAGCATATCAGAATGAGACATTTCGGATTATTGTGGGAACCGCACGTTATACGATCCCGCCGACGAATAAACACGCAGAGCAGACAGATCTGCAGAATCATAACGAGATGCTTTATCCATTCCAGACCAACAAGTATGTGTATGATGGCTGTACCGGTGGAAAGACGGGGTATACCAATGCGGCAAACAGTACGCTGGTAACTTATGCAGAACGTGATGGAATGACACTGATCTGCGTAGTCATGAATACGCAGTCACCAAATCAATGGCTTGACAGCAGAAATCTGTTTGATTACTGTTTTGATAATTTCCAGCTTTTTAATATTGCGGAAAACGAGACAAATTATACGTCGGCGGAACAAAAAAATGCAGGCACACTCAATACAAATGAACCGTTTGTGGATATTGACAAAGATGCAGGTATCGTACTTCCAAAGACAGCGGAGTTTTCCGATGCGACGTCAAAAATTGTCTATGACGATGTGACGAATGATACGGTTGGAACAATTGAGTATACTTATGCGGGGCACGAGGTTGGAAAGGCAGATATTGTAAAAACAAACGTGCAGGTACCGGAATATAAATTCAGCAATCAGACAGACGTAAGCGAAGAGGCACAGACGGAAGAAACAGAGCATGTTTCAAAAATACAGATCAGGATGAGTACGATCATAACCGTGGTGGTTGTAGTTCTTGTCTTACTTGTTCTTGGGATTATTATAAAGAAAGTTGCAGATAACTTTTATATCATAAAACATAATTTTGAAGTGCGAAAAGAACATAAAAGATTATTTAAGCGTGAAAAGAAACGCAATAAAAGACGTAGAAGACGCAGATAATAAAAATTTAAAAGAAAATCGTCTGGAACATAAAAGTTGCAGGCGATTTTTTTAATTCCTGACAATAGAATGTTCGTGGAGAGTGCATTCTATTGTACATGATAATAGAATATCCGTGGAGAGTGTGTTCTATTGTACATAGGAAAATTACATATGATTGACAGAGAATATAGTTTTGATTATATTAAATTTAGTACCACAAGTGAAAGTTTTGAGCGGGAAATATAGACACAACACTAGTAACTATTGGGAATTGGGGTTCGCATTATGCGCAGGGAACGCAGAAATGGGGTTATTATGTCAGAATCATATGCAGTCAATGAAAAAAGAGAACTGATCTTGCAGAAAGTCAAGGAGTTTATTGTGGCACACGGTGGGATCGTAAAGAAAAATCAGTTGGAAGAATTGCACATTGATTACCGGAGAATTCTCGATTTTGTGGAAAAAGGGGACCTGATCCGGATCAAAAGTGGATATTATACCATTCGCATCGGGGATTATTCGGAGGATGAACTGATTGTAAAATTATTTCCGGATGCGGTGCTTACGATGGAGTGTGCATTGTATGCGTATGGCTATATCAAAAGAAAACCATACGGATATCAGATCGCAGTGGATAAAAATACGTCGAAATCCAGATTTAAGCTGGAGTTTCCGCAGGTCACACCGTTTTATGCGGAGCCGGAGACGTTACAGTCTGGTGTGGACAGGATCGACTTTGGAAATGCAAAGATGCAGATTTTTGATAAAGACAGACTGATCTGTGAGTGTCTGAAATATGAAGATAAGATGGAACGGGCAGTTTTTCAGGAAGGTGTTCTTTCTTATATAAAAGATGAAAAAAAGAATATAGCAAATCTGATGAAATACGCCAGAGAACGCCGTGTGGTGAAAAAAGTACAATCGATGATAGGGGTATGGCTTTAAATGGAGGATAAAAAATATAAAATAGCGGATTTACAGGAAAAAAGTGAAGAATGGAAGATACCATTTTCAAATCTGCTTGCCGGATTTGTTTTGGAAGAATTTATGCTCAGATTTTCCGCTTCTGAATTTAAAAATCGGTTTTTATTACGGAATGGAACCGTGTTGGGATTAGAACAGTACCGCAAGAAAAATATACTGAAGCTGGACTTTTTCTGTGAGCCGGATGAGCGTATTCCGGAAAAGCTGTTGCAGCTGTACCTGCAAAAGAAAGAACAAAGTCCCGTAAGATGGAAAGGAACGATATCCTCGCAGCAGGCGGGGACATGTCTGGAACTGCAGGGGCAGTTTGAGGAGATGAAGGTTCCGGTGACTGTCGGTATTCATTTTATGCATCTGGGAAAAATCTGGGGACTGGTCGAAAGACAGATTCCATTTTTGATGGATGAGACAGTGCAGATCGAATGGAAGGAATTTCCGGCGGAACTGGTGCTGGCAAAACAGATTTTTGTGATTCTGCGGGATATGGAACTGATCCCGGATATGGAAATATACAGGGAAGTATTTTTTATATTGCGAAACGAAACCTTAAATGGAAGACATGTATGTGAGCTGCTCGAAGATATGTGCAAAACCGAAGAAATGATCCCTGATATGGAGCGCGCGGAGCAGATTTTTTCCTACCGGGATTATCCTTATATGAAAAAGCGCTGGGAAAAGTTTTGTAGGCACAGTGCAATCGCCGGGACGGAAACTTTAAAATGGGAGGAGGAGATGGAGTGTTTTCATCATTTCCTCGGAGATATGTGGGAGGCTGTCTGCAGGGACGAAGTATTTTTTGGAGACTGGATGCCGGAACTGGCGCGTTTCCTTGGGTAAAGCGGTCGCAGACAGATTTCGGTGTTATAACTGAAGATAAATTTTCAGTGCCTGATAATAATCCTGTCTGGTATCTAAGTTGAAAAACTGTCGGTCTACCGGAATGTCTGTGCAGGCGGCAAGTGCTTTTTCCGTCACACAGACTGTTTTGCATTTTTCGCGAAGCGCATCAAAGGTAAACTGACGGAGAATGAGGCTTTTCCCGATCGTTGGAATACAGTTTTTTGAATAGGCGGCGGTAGCAGGATCTAAGTAGCCTGCTTTTCCGCGAACCATGCAGATATCTGCATCGCCGATCGCATCTAAAAGTGCAATTCCGGTTTCCGGTTCCATAAAAGGGGTATCCACGGACATGAAGAAAGCGGCATCCTCATTGATCATGGACAGACCGGAAAAAACGCCGGACATCGGTCCGGCATTGCCGTAGACATCCGCAATCTCCGTGACCGGGAGATTCAGATGCGCATAATCTCCAATATATTTTACGGAGAGATATATGGTTGAAAAATATGGTTTAAATTTGTGTACAAGATATTCTAAGAGGCAGCAGTCACCAAAAGGTAAAAGTGCTTTATCCGTTCCCATGCGGACACTGTTTCCACCGCAAAGGATCACAAGTGCGTAATTCATAACAGATCTATTACTCCATTCTTTTCCAAAGATGTTCTTATTTTAAAGTAGTCAGGCTGGTATGTAAAGTGTTAAAATAAATGTGTAAGCAGAAAGGCGGTAGCAGATGAGGTATTTAGATCAGGCATTAGAGGCATATGGGAAGAGTGATGTCTATCCGTTTCATATGCCGGGACATAAAAGAAATCCGCTGCCTTTTCCGGAAGTATACGGGATAGATATTACGGAGATCGATGGGTTTGACAACCTGCACCACGCAGAGGGAATTTTAAAAGAGGCACAGCAGCGTGCGGCTGATCTCTACGGTTCTGCACATTGTTATTATCTTGTCAATGGCAGCACCTGCGGGATTCTTGCATCAATCTGTGCAGCAGTGAAAAAACGGGGCAGGATTCTGGCAGCCAGAAATAGCCATAAAGCGGTATATCATGCCCTGTTTTTATCGGAACTGACTGCAGAATATCTTTATCCGGCGGTGACAGAATGTGGGATTCAGGGACAGATCACACCACGGCAGGTGGAGGATGCACTAAAAAAAGATCCGGAGACCTCGGCAGTCGTGATCACATCGCCGACGTATGAGGGGGTTATCTCTGATATTGAAGGAATCGCCAAAGTCGCGCATGTGCACGGGATTCCGCTGATCGTGGATTCAGCACATGGAGCACATCTTGGATTTGGAGGGGAATTTCCGCAAAATGCGGTAAGGCTCGGAGCAGACGCCGTGATCGAGAGCCTGCATAAGACACTTCCATCTTTTACACAGACGGCACTGCTTCATTTAAATTCAGATCTGATTTCAAAATCACGCATAGAAAAATATCTTGGAATTTATGAAACAAGTTCTCCTTCGTATATTCTTATGGCGGGAATGGAAGTATGTATCCGTACCGTAAAGGAACATGGAGCGGAATTATTTGACAATTACAGACACGAATTAAATAAATTTTATAAAAACTGTGAAGATTTGAAAAGACTGCATGTGATGACAGGGAAGGATTTATCCAAAGAAGAGGCATTTGCCTGGGATGATTCTAAAATTGTTATATTTGTCCGTGACAGCAGCAAAAGCGGTGAGTGGCTGTATCAGGAATTACTTTTAAAATATCATCTTCAGCTTGAAATGGCATCCGGAGATTATGCGCTTGCGATGACAAGTATTATGGATCAGGAAGAAGGATATCAGAGATTGTCGGCTGCACTGCATGAGATTGACAGGGAACTGTGTGGGGCAGATACTGCAAAAAAGCAGCAGGTCATGAATGAAAAAAAGGTAAGATACGGAAATGAGACGGATGGTTCGATGGAAAACATGTATGAACAACAGGTTCACAGAGGTTCTTTCATCCAAGAAGTTTACCGTCCGAATCCGGCTCAGATGCAGATCTATGAAGCGGAGGAAAAAGAAACCGCAGAGGTATCTTTTGACGAAGCAGCAGGCAGGATTTCAGCAGATTTTATCTTTCTGTATCCGCCGGGAATCCCTTTGATCGTTCCAGGGGAGGCCATCACCGCAGAATTTATTGAAAGACTTCGCACCTGTATCAGTTTGAAATTGAATTTACAGGGGAGCACGGATCTTTTTGCGGAGCGGATAAAGATTGTATATTTTTAAAGACTATATTATACTGATAAGGCAGGAC
>ENA-OYDJ01000892-OYDJ01000892.1-human-gut-metagenome-genome-assembly--contig:-NODE-892-length-9967-cov-3.899415_pt1 | contig 9967 bp, 9 predicted proteins | sample MGYA00243465_ERZ652897 | MGnify/ENA primary metagenome ERZ652897 (study PRJEB26926, sample SAMN06164859) | human gut metagenome | biome: ENVO:00009003; feature: ENVO:2100002; material: ENVO:00002003...
TCTTAGGGTCTCGTGGGCTCGGAGATGTGTATAAGAGACAGCTTTTATCTATTATTTAGAAATGAGGTCTGCCAGTTGCAGCAGCAAAAGCAAAAAAAGATACCGGTGCGCCGGTGTGTGGGCTGTAATGCCCAGCGCCCCAAACGCGAATTGGTGCGCGTGGTGCGCAGCCCGGAGGGCGAGATCAGCATTGATCTGCGCGGCAAAGCACCGGGGCGCGGCGCGTATCTGTGCCCCTCGGCCGCCTGCCTTGCCAAAGCGCGCAAGGCCAAGCGGCTGGAACGCACGTTTGAGGTTCCCATCCCGGACGGCATCTACGACCGCCTGACCGAGGAAATACAATGTGCGGAACAAAGCGCAAAGGAGGCGGCGAGCGATGAATAACGATCAGCACCCGCTGCTGGGTGCGCTGGGGCTGTGCCGCAAGGCCGGTAAGCTGCTGCATGGGTATGACCGCGTACAGGAAAATGCACTGCGCGGCAAAGTGGCCCTGGTGCTGCTTACCTCCGACGCCAGCGAGCGCACGGTCAGCCATATGAAGGACGCCTGCGACGGCATCGTCGCCTGCGAGCAGATGCCCCTGACCAGCGCTGACCTGGCCATGCTTACCCCCAAACCCGCCGCCGTGTTCGGCGTTACCGACGAACACCTTGCACAGCTGTGCGCAAAATACCTTTGATGAGGAGGACCACGATATATGGATTTTAAATACAAAATCGCTGATGTTGCCAAGGAGTTCGGCGTACCCGCTAAAAAGGTCATCGAAACCGTTTCCGGTGTGACCGGCACCGCCTACAAGACAGGCGGCACGTTTGAGGAAAAAGAACTCAACGTCCTGTTGGAGACCCTGACCCGCGAGAACGCTGAGACAAGCCTGGATGCCTACCTTGCCAGCGGCAAGGAGGAAGCCAAGCCCGCCCCGAAGGCAGAACCGAAGAAGCCTGAGGCCAAGAAGGCAGAGGAGAAGAAGCCCGCTGCCCAGCCCGCCAAGGCAGAGCAGCCCAAGGCCGAAGCCAAGCCCGAGCAGAAGCCTGAGCAGAAGAAGGATCGCAAGCCCGAAAAGCAGGCCGAGAAGCGCAATGAAAAGCGCGTCACCCTGCAGGAGCTGGCCGCCGATACCGGCATCAAGGAGCCTGTCAAGACTGAGCAGGTCCAGGTCAACCGCGCCCAGGTGTCCGTGGACACCCGCACCGTCGATGTGAACGTTGACAAGTTCAACGCCCGCTATGACGACCTGGCCGACAGCCGCAATATGCCCAGCAAGCGCAAGAACCAGCCCACCGGCAAAAAAGAGAAGTTCAATAACCGCAACAACCGCCGCGGCCAGCAGTTTGGCCGCCGCCGCGAGACCGAGGCCGAGCGCCTGCAGCGCATTCAGCTGGAAAAGGCCCGCAACGCGCAGCTGAAAATCTCCATCCCCGACGAGATCACCGTCGGCGAGCTGGCTACCCGCCTGAAGCAGAACGCTGCCAAGGTCGTTGCCAAGTTCATGCAGATGGGCGAGATGCACGCCATCTCTGACGTCGTCGATTTCGACACCGCCGCCCTGATCGCCGAGGAGTTCCACGCCAAGGTCGAGCACGAGGTCCATGTCTCCATCGAGGAGCGCCTCTTCGTGCAGGAAGAGGACAACGCCGCTGACCTCGTCGAGCGTCCGCCGGTCGTCGTCGTCATGGGCCACGTTGACCACGGTAAAACCTCCATCCTGGACGCCATCCGCAAGACCAATGTCACCAAGGGTGAGGCTGGCGGTATCACCCAGGCCATCGGCGCCTACCAGGTCAAGAGCAATGACAGCGTCATCACCTTCCTGGACACCCCGGGCCACGAGGCCTTCACCTCGATGCGTGCCCGCGGCGCGAACATGACCGATATCGCGGTTCTGGTCGTCGCGGCCGATGACGGCATCATGCCCCAGACCATCGAGTCTATCAACCATGCCAAGGCCGCCAACGTCAAGCTGATCGTCGCCATCAACAAGATGGATAAGCCCACCGCCAACCCGGAGCGCGTCAAGGAGCAGCTGACCAAGTACGAGATCGTCCCCGAGGATTGGGGCGGCGATGTCGCCTGCATCCCCGTCTCTGCCGTCACCGGCATGGGCATCAGCGACCTGCTGGAGCGCATCGCCCTTGAGGCTGAGGTCATGGAGTTGAAAGCCAACCCGAGCCGCCGCGGCAAGGGCGCTGTTGTCGAGGCCCGTCTGGACAAGGGTCAGGGCCCCATCGCGACCCTGCTGGTCCAGAACGGTACCCTGCATAAGGGCGACTGCCTGATTGCCGGTACCGCCGTTGGCCGTGTGCGTACCATGCGCAACGATAAGGGCCAGGAAATCACCGAGGCCGGCCCCTCCACCCCCGTGGAGATCACCGGCCTGACCGAAGTGCCCGAGGCCGGTGAGCTGTTCGAGGCCGTTGAGGACGAGCGCCTGGCCCGTGAGCTGGCTGACAAGCGTACCGCCGAAGCCAAGGAAAAGCAGTTTGCTGCCTACACCAAGGTCACGCTGGATAACCTGTTTGACCAGATGGCTGCCAACGATATGAAGGAACTGCCCATCATCGTCAAGGCCGACGTCCAGGGCTCCGCCGAGGCCGTCAAGCAGAGCCTTGAGAAGATCTCCAATGATGAGGTCCGCGTCCGCGTTATCCATGCGGGTGTCGGTGCTATCTCCAAGTCCGATGTCTCTCTGGCCGATGCGTCCAACGCCATCATCATCGGCTTCAACGTCCGCCCCGACGCCGTTGCCAAGGCGGAAGCCGAGCAGACCGGCGTGGAGATGCGTATGTACCGCGTCATCTACGACGCCATCAACGATGTTTCCGACGCTATGAAGGGTATGCTGGCCCCGAAGGTCCGCGAAGTCGCCCTGGGCGAAGCACAGGTCCGCCAGGTCTACAAGATCTCCAGCGTCGGCACCGTTGCAGGCTGCCGCGTTACCGACGGCAAGATCACCCGCGATGCCCAACTGCGCCTGGTGCGTGACGGCATCGTCATCTGCGAGGATTCCATCGCCAGCCTGAAGCGCTTTAAGGACGACGCCAAGGAAGTGGCCGAGGGCTACGAGTGCGGCATCACGCTTGCCAAGTTCCAGGATATCAAGGAAGGCGACGTGTTCGAGCGCTTCAAGATGGAAGAGTACCGCGACTAATTGCAGAGGTAAACTAAATGCCAACCAAAAATCACGGCCGTATGGCCCAGGATATGAAGCGTGAGCTGATTGCGATTATCGGCGAGATGAAGGACCCCCGTGTGAACGGTGGTTTGCTGACCGTGACCCGCCTGGATGTGACCCCTGACCTCGACCAGGCCAAGGTCTACATCAGCGTTATGGGCCGCGAGGGCGGCCCCGAGCCGGTAGTCAAGGCGCTGAACAAGGCCTCCGGCCATGTCCGCACCGAGGTCAGCCGCCGTATGCACATCCGCAAGGCACCGCGCTTTGTATTTGTGAAAGATGAAGGCGCAGCCTATGCCGCGCACATCAACAAGCTGCTGGGTGAGCTGGACATCGAGTCCGACTCTGACGCAGAGTAAACCCTGCACCCGGTTAGAAAAGAGGAACCTATGACTCAGAATGTGGATCGCGAGACCGTTGTTTCGCGTCTGCTTGCTGCAGATGACATCTTGATCTTGTGTCATAAAAACCCGGATGGCGATACCATCGGCTCGGGCACGGCGCTCTGCCTTGCCCTGCAGCAGCTGGGCAAAAACGCCGCGGTGCTGTGCAGCGACCCCATCCCAGCCATGTACGACTATATGCCCATCACGGTGTTTGACGGCAGCTTTAGCCCTGCGTTCGTCGTGGCGGTGGATGTGGCCGGTATCCAGTTGTTTGGCGAGCGCAACAACATCCGGGATTACGCTGAGCACGTCAATCTGTGCATCGACCACCACGGCTCCAACAGCGGCTATGCCTATGAGACGCTGGTGGACGACCACGCGGCTGCCGCCGCCGAGCTGCTGACGACGCTCATCCCCGAGATGGGCGCGAAGATCACGCCGGAGATCGCCGCCTGCCTGTATACCGGCGTGGCGACCGACACCGGTTGCTTCCGGTTCAGCAACACGACGGCGGAGACCCACCGCGCGGCGGCGGCGCTCATCGAGGCCGGTGCCGATGTGGAAAAGCTCAACGAACGCCTGTTCGAGAGCCGCTCCCACGCGAGGGTCATTGCCGAGCGGATGGCAATGGAAAGCCTGGAATTTTACTACGACGACCGCTGTGCGCTCATCTGCCTGACCTGGGACCAGATCCAGGCCGCAGGCGTGGCCGGGGCCGAGCTGGAAGACTTGACCAGTCTGCCCCGCTCCATTGAGGGCGTCGAGGTCGGCCTGACCCTGCGCCAGCAGAAGGACGGCAGTTTTAAAATCAGCGTGCGCACCGGCCACGACACCAACGCTTGCAACATTGCACGGCGGCTGGGCGGCGGCGGCCACCCCCGCGCCGCAGGCTGTGAGATCAGCGGCAACCCGGACAACGCCAAGCATGCCATTCTCGAGGAAGTCAAAAAGGAACTGGACCGCGTCGACGCGGAGAAAGAAGCGCAATAAAGCCTTTTCCCCCCTAGGGGAAAGCCTTTTAAACCCTAACAACAGAAAAGGAACCCTGCTATGCAAACGCCAAACGGCATTCTGCCTATCGATAAGCCTGCAGGCTGGACCAGCTTTGATGTGCTGGCCAAGCTGCGCGGCGCGCTGGGCACACGCAAGCTGGGACATTCGGGCACACTGGACCCTATGGCCACCGGTGTGCTCGCGGTGTTTATCGGCAAGGCAACTTCTGCCGCCGACCGCCAGCTTGACCACGATAAAACCTATGAGGCAACCATCCGCCTGGGCCTGCGCACCGACACCGGCGACGTAACGGGCACCACGCTGGAAACCGCGCCGGTCACGGTGGGGGAGCGTGAGCTGCGCACCGTGCTGCCCCGATTCATGGGCGACAGAATGCAGCTGCCGCCGATGTACAGCGCGGTAAAAATCAACGGCCAGCCGCTGTATAAGGCTGCCCGCAAGGGCCAGACCGTGGAGCGCACGCCCCGCCCCATCACGATTTATAATATTGAATATCTCGGCAGCCCCGCGCCCGATGAATACACCATCCGCGTGGCCTGCTCCAAGGGCACCTACATCCGCGTCCTGGCCGAGGAAATCGGCGCAGCCCTCGGCGTGCCCGCCACGCTGGCCGCGCTGCGCCGCACCCAGGCGGGCGTGTTCAGCCTGGAACAGTGCCACACGCTGCCGGAAATCTTGGCCGCCGCCGAGAGCGGGGAACTTGAGACCAACGGCTGGGTGCTGCCAATTGAAACGGTGTTCGCCCCGCTTCCCGCCCTGCATGTCAATGAGGGCGGGAAGGCCCACCTGCTCAACGGCTGCCCCACGAGCCACTATAAGGCCGCCGATGGCCGTTATCGCACCTACGACGAATACGGTGCGTTCCTGGGTCTTGCCACCGTCGAGGGCGGTGTGCTGAAAGTCGAAAAACTATTTTGCGAAAGGGGATGACCGCCCAATGCAGATATACCAGAGCCTGACGCCCGTCCGCGCACCCCAGGGCAGCGCGGTGGCGCTGGGCTACTTTGACGGTGTCCACTGCGGTCACCGCGCCGTGCTGGGTGCGGCGGTTGACTGCGCCAAAGCCAACGGCCTGACCGCCGCAGCTTTCACGTTTGAACTGCCTGCGGGCAGCACGCTGAAAGGCGGGCGCATCCTGTCTCTGCGCCAGAAGCACGCCCGCGTGGCGGCCCTGGGCATCGAAGAATACCAGGAAGCCCCCTTTGACGAGTTCCGCGCCCTCTCGCCCGAGGATTTTGTCCAGACGGTGCTGGTGGAGTGCTTCAACGCCAAGGAGCTGTTCTGCGGCGATAACTTCACCTTCGGGGCCCGCGCGGCGGGCAATGTCGAACGGCTGCGAGAACTGTGCAAACCCTTGGGCATCAGCGTCCATATTGTGCCGATGGCCCAGTATCAGGGCCAGACTGTGTCCTCCACCCGCATCCGCGCGGCGCTGGAGGAAGGCCGCCTGGCCGACGCCAACGCCATGCTCGGCACGCCTTACGCCATTGATTGGCCGGTCGTCCACGGCAAGGGCATCGGCAGCGGCAAGCTGGGCACGCCGACGCTGAACCAGAACTATCCCGCTGCCGCATTGCAGCCCTGCGCGGGCGTCTACCTGACCCGCATTTTCCTCAATGGTACGTGGTGGCCGGCCGCAACCGGCATCGGCAAGCGCCCCACTGTGGACCAGAGCGCCGACGCCGCCGTGACCTGCGAGACCTTTGTGCCGGACTTCACCGGCAATGTCTACGGCCAGCAGCCGGTACTGGAATTTTACAAATATTTCTGCCCTGTGCGCAAGTTCAATTCCCTCATTGAGCTGGCGGCCCTCATCCACCACGCCGCCGACGAGAGTAAAGCATATTTTGCGGAATGAAAAAGAAAAGAGGAGACGCCGGACTATGAAAAACCTCTCCCGAAAAGAAACCTGCTGGGCCATCCTGCAGCAGGTGCCCACCTATCTGATTGCCGTTTTGAGCCTGTTGATCTGCGGCTTTCTGACGGTCGCGTCGCTGTTTTCCCTGGCAGTGATGCGGATGGACGAGATCTCCGTTCTGGGCGAGTTGCCGGAACAACTCGTGCTTGCCGGCCGTAACGTTTTGCACGTTGCCCCGGTAGTCGCGGTGCTCAGCATTCTGCTCCTGCTGCTGGCACGGCAGAACTTTACATGGAAACACGCCAAAATCGTCACCTGGGCGGCCGCCGCCGTGCAGACAATCTTGGGCTTCTGGTGGAAAAGTTCGTTTGCCAGCAGCCCGGTCGCGGACCAGGGCACCTTCTGGAACGTGGCGGAATCCCTGGCCGGGCACCAGGCGCCCAGCGCGGAATTGCTGGACTACCTGCGCTACTGGCCGTTCCAGGCAGCTGTCGGCATGACCGGTGAGCCGTTCGCAAGGCTGTTTAACGGCAACTATGGTGCCTGGCAGGTCATGAACGCTTTCTGTGTCGGTGGCTGCGTGATGCTGCTCTCCTGCATCTGCGGGCGTATCACCAACTCGCCCCGCGCCAAAGCCTGCTGCGCGGTGCTGGTCGCGGGCTTCTTCCCACTCAATATGTACACGACCTTTGTGTACGGTACGCTGTCCGGCACCATGACGTCGCTGCTTGCTGTCTATGCGGTCATCCGCCAGTGCACGGCCGAGGATAAAAAGTCCGAGCGCAAGTGGTGGGCTGTGGGCACAGTCGCCATTACGCTGGCTATTACATTGTACACAGGTATGCAGATTTTCCTCGTGGCGGTCACGCTGCTTTTGTTGGCGACCGGTATTTTCCACAAGGACCAGCGGCAGAAAATTCTGGGCGCTGTGCTGATGTTTGTAGTGGCATTCGGTTTCCAGCACGGCTGGCAGGCCCTGGCTATGCACCGCATGGGCCTGGGCAATGAACCGGGCTGCCCAATTTGGCCGCGCGTCGCCATGGGGGTGGATGCCAACACCGATGTGACGCCGGGCTTTTACAACTGCGTGAACGCGGGCCTGTACTACGCCAGCAATTTTGTACCCAAGGCCGCCAACGAGCGCGCGATGGATTACATTGTGCTCTGCCTGAACCAGCTTTGGGAGACCGGGCGCTTCGACTCCTTCTTCTACGAAAAGACCGCAGACCAGTGGCTGGAACCCTGGTTCGGCGGCCTGACGATGAACAACCCCAGCATTTTTGAGGAACCCAAGTGGCTGGCAACGGCCATCACCAGCAAAACGCTGTTTGTGCCGGTGCACGCCTGGCTCAGTATGCTGATCTCAGTGGTCTATGTGTGGAGCACCGTAGGCGTTGTTGTGCTGCTGCGCAAGCATAAAACGCAGGTGTGGCAGCTCAGCTTGGCCGTCTGCCTGATCGGCGGCTTTGTGTTTCAGCTGGCCGCCGAGGCAAAGGCCCGGTACTGCCTGCCGTATTTCTTGTGCTGCTTCCCGCTGGCGGCGGCCGGTCTGGCTGCCGCAGCGCAAAAGCTGCCCCTACAGAAACGCGCGGAAAACACCGCAAAATAATTGCGGAAAAAGCAGATTTGCACTTGTATTCCCCAAAAGGTTGTGCTATACTACTAATGTTACCGCGGCCCGGTATGGGGCGTATGCCTCAACGGTTCCAACTACCCCTTACTGCGCCGACGGCCGATATATTTTTTAGAAAGAGGTATTTACCCATGAGCCAGAAATCCGCTATCGATAAGCAGCCCATCATCGCTAAGGCAGCCATCCACGAGGGTGACACCGGTTCTCCGGAGGTCCAGGTTGCTCTGCTGACCGCTCGTATCAATCACCTGACCGAGCACCTTAAGACCAACAAGCATGACAACCACAGCCGCCGCGGCCTGTTCAAGATGGTCGGCCGCCGCCGCAATCTGCTGGCCTATCTGCAGAAGAAGGACATCAACCGTTACCGTGCCCTGATCGCTGAGCTGGGTCTGCGTAAGTAATTTTCGCAAAAACGGGCAGGGTGCATTTGCACTCTGCCTGCTTTTTTTATAAGTGCGCAGCCGCCCATTTCGCGGACGGTTGTAGGGGCGGATTCCATATCCGCCTGTGCCTGTTTCCGGCAATGCACACCTGAAAACCCACTGCACCTGTATTTTACAGCCGCCCCGCCGCCATTTTGTGCAGTAAATCGAGCACCCAAGCAACTGGCTTGGCTGCTGGCTTTATTGTACAGAATCGGGGCAGGGGAGCGCTGAAAGTAAAAATCTACCAAAGAAGGAGAATCCCTATGGCTTACGAATTCGCATCCAGACTGGAAACCTTCCCCAAGTACCGCAAGTTCGAGACGACCTTTGCGGGCCGCCCCTTTGTGGTCGAAACCGGCAAAATGTGTGGCCTGTCCAACGGCAGCGCGATGATCCGCTACGGCGAGACCTGCGTGCTGTGCAACGTTACGATGAGCGACAAGCCGCGCGACGGTGTTGACTTCTTCCCCCTGAGCGTCGAGTTTGAGGAAAAACTCTACGCCGCCGGCCGCATCCCCGGCAGCTTCATGCGCCGTGAGGGCCGCCCCGGCGAGCACGCCATCCTGTCCTCCCGCGTCGTTGACCGCCCCATCCGCCCGCTGTTCCCGAAGGATATGCGCAACGATGTCTGCGTGACGATGACCGTCATGAGCCTGGATCCCGACTGCTCTGCCGAAATCTCCGGCATGAATGGCGCGTCCCTGGCCATCGCCATGTCTGATATTCCGTGGGGCGGCCCCATCGCCGGCGTTTTCGTCGGCCTGGTGGACGGTGAGATCGTCCTGAACCCTACCAAGGAGCAGCGCGAGCACAGTGACCTGTCCTTGACCCTGGCCGCCAGCGAGGAAAAGATCGTCATGATTGAGGCCGGTGCCAACGAGGTCGACGAGGAGACCATGATGAAGGCCATCCGCGCCGGTCATGAGGAAATCAAGAAGATGCTCGCCTTCATCAACGGTATCGTCGCCGAGATCGGCAAGCCGAAGAAGAGCTTTACCCCTGTGGAGTTGGATCATGCCCTGCTGGCCGATGTCTATGCCAAGCATCTGGACGAAGTCAAGGCTGCCATGGACACCGACGACAAGAATGTCCGCGACGCCGCCCTGCTGCCCATCATGGATGCTATTGCCGCCGAGCACCCCGACCTGACCGCCGCCGACCTCGACCTCATCAGCTACAAGCTGCAGAAGAAGGTCGTTCGTACCTGGCTGCTTGAGGACGGCAAGCGCGTGGACGGCCGCGGCATCAATGAGATCCGCCCGCTGGCCGCCGAGGTCGGCCTGCTGCCCCGCGTCCACGGCTCCGGCATGTTCACCCGCGGCCAGACGCAGGTGCTGACCATCTGCACCCTCGGCTCCACCAAGGATGCCCAGCTGATGGATGACCTGTCCGATACGCCTTACAAGCGCTATATCCACCACTACAACTTCTGTCTCTTATACACATCTCCGAGCCCACGAGACCCTAAGACATCTC
>ENA-OYDJ01000907-OYDJ01000907.1-human-gut-metagenome-genome-assembly--contig:-NODE-907-length-9904-cov-6.017870_pt1 | contig 9904 bp, 9 predicted proteins | sample MGYA00243465_ERZ652897 | MGnify/ENA primary metagenome ERZ652897 (study PRJEB26926, sample SAMN06164859) | human gut metagenome | biome: ENVO:00009003; feature: ENVO:2100002; material: ENVO:00002003...
TCTATCTGGTAAATGAATATGAATAGTTGCAGGTCTTCCGATTCGCTCAGCACTTGGAAGAGGGAATCTTCCGGAATGAAAACTGTTTCGCCAGCCTGGGCCGAGAATACTTTCATATTGAGCGAAAAGGTGAAGTTACCCTGGCGGCAAACTATCAGTCCTGCTCCATTAATCATAAAAGGTTTCTTCAGGGAGGTGGGAAAGGAGCAGAGCATACCTTCTGAACTACAAATGTTTTCTCCGTTTGACAATGCGCGGTCTAAGTGGGATAAACGTTCTTGTTGGGTATCCATAACAGACAAAATTACAGGTTATACTGAAAATTGTCTGCTAAGTTAGTAATTTTCGTTTAGGATACCGCACGACAAGCACAAATATCATGCAAAACAAGCAGGCGTAGAGTGTCCATCCTGCCATTTCCTTTACAGCAGAGAGGGTGGCCTGCACTTGGATGCGTCCTTTGGTGGATATGGCAGCCATGCTGATTGCTTCTTGTTTGCTCTTTCCCTGATATTGCATACCTTGTACGGTCTGGGTAAACGAGGTGGATGCTTCGGGGTGCAGCATGTCTACATTCTGTGCATAGCGGGTGACGTAGTGCTGTTGGCGTTCTTGCAGTACATTCGTATAGAGTGCGGCTCCGATGCTGGGAGCCAATACCATGCGTACGGTAAGCATGGTACATATCCAAGAAGAAAGATATTTGTAAGGCATGCGTTGGGTGGCGTAGGTTGGAATCAGCGAATAGAGGAACATCATACCGGTAGAACGGATGATGACCGGATACTTCATCCGTTCGTACAGTCCTGCACCTTGTACCTCGAAATACATGAACATGGCGGAAAGCCCCAATAGAAGGAAACCGGCGGCAAAGAGATATTTGAAGTGTACGCCTTTTACGCTGAGCCAGATAGTGGCTATACCGCCGATGAGGTAGCCCAGCATGGACCAGTTGCCCAGGGTGGCATTCTGGAAGTTGTCCAGTTTCATGCCTATGCCCGTGAATACATTGACAAACATGGCGCTGGAATTCAGTACCATTAACAGAAAATAGAATAGGAAACCCATACGGATGGTACGCAGTTTGAATACATCGAGCTGATAGTAAGGATTGCGCTGGGTAGACTCGATATAGAGAAATATGCCGCCAGCAATGATGGCGCAGACTGTGGCCCATTGTATGGTTGGGTCATCGTACCAGTCGAGCACTTTGCCATAAGTAAGCACGTAGGTAATGCAGGTCAGTGTGATGCAGAAGATGGAGGCATTGCCGAACTGCTTGAAGTTGATGGGGAAACGGCGGGTGGTATATTTATGATAAGGCATAGTAATGAAGGTGATGAGGATGCAAAGTAATAGTAGCCCCATCATAAAGTAGTGTATGTACTGCCATTCATATTCAAAAGCGAGCCAGGCGGTGAGCGAGGTTCCCAATTGCCCCAGTACCATGAAGAATAGGTAGATGGCGGGTTGTGCCGCACTCCGTTCGATGTCCAGCTTGTCCCAGCCTTCGTCAGTTGTGGGCTCGTTGCCGGGTGTAATTTTGTCGTACGCCTCGATATGCCCTGCATACTTTATGAGGGTGAAGAGGTTGACCATCATCAGCACCATTCGTAGGAATCCCATAAAGATGCTGCATAGTGCCAGCAGGAAAACGCTGTCTGTCTTGGCACAGATATAGCTGAAGATGTACATCAGGGAGAATCCTGCCAGGCACATCATTTTCTGCCGGCGTATGACTACCAGCCTATACAGAAAAGGGCAGAATGCTGCCATGCCAATGGAAGTGGCGAAGTTGGCAAACTGGATATGCTCGGAAATGATGCCGAGTTCGCTCATCATTTCGGTGCTTGCCACCGAGTAGGTACCGCCCACAGTCAGTATCGGCAAAAAGAATACGAATAGGATGATGATACCTACCGGTTTGGGTACCCAGTTGTAGAAAGGATAGTTCTTGGGGTATGAGGGCATGGGGATAAGGGTTAAGGGGTTAGGGATTAAGGGTTAAAGATTAAGGATTAGGGGGTAAGGATTAAGGAGTTGGTTGCCTTAATCCCTAACCTCTAATCCTTAATCCCTATTTTTTGTTTTCGCTTTGACTATTACCATCATACCGGCGGCAAGGCTACTGTTGTCTTCTTTAGACAAATCGGTAAAGTCGATGCGGACTGGGATGCGTTGTTGTATCTTCACGAAGTTACCGGCAGAATTATCCGTGGGCACTAGGGAATACTTGGAACCAGTGGCTCCGGAGATGGCAGTGATTTTCCCTTTGAACTCTTTGCCGCTGATGGCATCAACGGTAATGGCTACTTCTTGTCCCAAGTGCAGATTCTCAATTTGGGTTTCCTTGTAGTTGGCTATAATCCACTTTTGTGTGTCAGGCAGAATGTAGGTGATGGTTTGTCCAGCAGTAATGAATTGTCCTTCTTCAAGAGTACGCCGTCCCAATTTCCCATCACAAGGAGCTACTACTACGGTGTAGGAGAGGTTCAGCCGTGCCATTTCGAGTGCGGCTGTTGCCCGTTGTATGGCAGCTTCTGTATTTTCACGGCGATGTGACACTTCGTTCACACCCGACAAGGCAGCTTTCTGTTGCCGTTTCACAGCTTCCAACTTCTTGTGGGTAGCTGCATATTCGGTTTCTATCTGTTCCAATTGAATGGGGGTGGCAGCGTTTCTCTTCACCAAGTTCTGGTATCGCTGGCGGTCTTTCTCCAGCTTGGTAAGGCGGATTTCTATCTCTGCTATGGAGGCGTCGTAGACAGAGGCTGTAGTTTGCGTGGTTTGTAGTGTAGCACCAATGACTGTGGCGCCGGCTTGTGCATCCTTGAGTGCAGCTTCAGCTTCCATGACTCTGATTTTATATTCCCGGTCGTCCAATATAAGTAAGGTATCTCCTTTGTGTACTTCTTGGTGTTCTGTGAAACAAATTTTCTTGATATATCCTGATGCGCGCAGATTGACGGGAGATATGTATTGTTCAATCTGTGCATCATTACTGGTTTCCGTCCGTTTGTAGTTCAAAAAGAGGCAGGTCACTTGAATTATTCCCCAGATAAGGATAGCTATTCCTAATAGGCTGACAACGATTTGCCAACGGCGAAGCTTCTTCAATTTCCGTGCTTTCTCTTGATGGGTACTTGCGGTGTTATTGTTCTCTTTTGTTTCCATATCTTCTATATTATATTGTTTACTCATTATTATATATATATCCGTCCTTGAATACGGACTCTATTCATCTTCCTCTTTAAGGAATTGAGGGGCTCAACGTCTCCAGCTGTCCCGTCAGCTTCAGCAAAGTCAGATTGGTTATCCGGTAATTGTAGTGGGCACTGATATAGTTGTTTTGGGCTTCGCTCATCCGCATTTCGTCCTGCAATACTTCGGTCATTGAAGCGATTCCTTCCCGATAACGGTCCATAGTAACGGTATATACATCTTCAGCAAGTAGATAATTGTCTTTCTGCTTCTTAAAGTTACGCTGACTGTTCATCAGGTCATTGGTAGCATTCAGATATTGTGTCTGAAGATTCTTTCTGGTATTCTCTTGGGCGAGCTTGATGTTCTCTATGTCGATGGTTGCCTTACGCATCTTGTAGCGTTTGTCCAGTCCGTCGAAAATGGGAATGCGCAAGGAGAGTCCCACTCCATAGGAGCGATACCAATGGTTGGAAGGGCCGGAATGGAACCAATGGTAAGCTTTGTCCGTATAGGCAGAGAACATCCAGCTTCCCGTCAAGCTCAAGGAGGGGATGTAACCGTTGCTGACTATTGTTTTTTGTTGCTCTGCGAGTTGTTTCTGTGATTGCAGCAGCTGTAGTTCATATAGTGTTTCAGATAGCCCGGTGAGTGCTGCGGGCGTAATCATTTCTGTATTCACCGGTACCAGTGCTATATTTTCTTCTGCCGGATAGTCGATGATGTATTTCAGTAGGTTCAGTTGCTGTTCCATCATGGCTTGTGCGTTGTCGTGTTGCACCTTGAGGTTCTCCAGGTTGATGTTGACGCGTTTCACATCTACTTCCATAGCCATACCGTTGTCATAGAAGGCCTGAGTGATATCTCTCAACTCTTCTAGGCGAGTGATGTTGGCTTTTATCAAAATAATCTGTTCAGCTGTAACCTGTCCTAGGTAGTACATTTGACTAATTTGAAGGATGAGGTCTTCTCTTGCCTTTTCATAAGAAAGGCGATTCATCTCATCCATGGTTTTGGCTATGGATAGAGTGGTGTAGAGTGTCTGGTTATAAAGTGGTATCTGCAGCTGTAATCCGAAGTTGGCGTTGTATTGCAAAGTTTGGGTTACATTGTAGGGATTGCCATACGCTGAACCATCGGTAACGGAGACGGGTGGATCGATATTGTCGTTATAGTTGGCAAAACCATTGATTTGGGGCAGCAGTTTGGCTCGATTCTCAGAGATGCTGTATTTCCCTTTTTGTATTTCTTTCCGTTTGCTTTGCAAGGATAAGTTGTTTTCGATACCTATTTCGAGGCAGTTCTCCAAGGTTAGGGTATCTTGTGCTCTTGTACCTAGTGCAAGCAAACACAGAAAGGAAAATGTGAACAGTTGTCTTTTCATAATAGTCACTTGATATTTGCACACAAAGTTAGTGGCTTAAAATGCAAGAGGACTATCCATATATCAACTGTTTGTATTCATATTTTCCTTTTTACTATAATTTGAAAACAAACCATAGTAAAAAACGAGTATTAAAAACAAAAAAGACCGCCAAGAGTGGAAGCCTCCTAACAGTCTAAATCTTCTTTGTAGCGGGACCCGGGATTGAACCGGGGACCTCATGATTATGAAACCGGGCAGTGCAGATGTCTTTCTATTTCTTTGCGTTTCACGCTCTTACTTAAGTGGCTCTTTTTCAAGGGCAAATATAATATTTCTTTTTCATCCGTAATCACGTTATTTCTTCTGTTTTCCGGTGATTTGTGCAATTTTCGTGCAAATGGTCGTTTTTAGACCCAATTTCATATCAGATACCTAACACTATATTCGCATCAATATTGAGTTTCCGGCTCATTTCACGAGCTACTTTAAGGGTAGGCTCGCAACGTCCCGTAAGATAGTCGCTGATACGTGAAGGACTTACTCCAAGAAGTTCTGAAAGTTTCACCTGATTCAATCCCATTTCATACATACGAAGTTTTATCACATCCACTAAAGAAGGTGATTTTATCGGATAGTGTTCATCTTCATAATCCGCAACAAGTTCTGACAACAAATCCAATTCTATCAGATTCTTGTCATTCAAAGGCGTATTGTCATCAACCAATGGCAGAAGTTCTTCTATTCTCTCCATTGCTGCCTTATAAGCTGTTTCATTCTGAATCTTTGCCATACGTCTATATATTTTTAGCGTCAATTACATCATATTCGGCATGCGTACCGATAAAGCGAATCAAGACTGTTTTTATCGTAAACTTGATTACTACAATCAACCGATAATTGTTTCCTCTGATATTAAATACATAGTGTTGATTGCCTACATTATCCACACTGTTAAACATCTGCTTCATATCAGCAAAACAAGTCCATTCCGCTTTCTTCACTTTCTGATACCACTCTTCGAGTGCAGTTTCCGCATCAGGATGCTCGGTATAATACTCGATTATTTTGCTTCTCGCTATTATTCTCATGCTCTTTGTTGTTTATGCAAAAGTAATTATTTTGTTTTGAAATACAAAATATCCTACTGAATTTCAGAATATATATATTCGATGTTACCTTAAAATATTTCCAAAACAATACTGCAAACGTTATTAAAAAATGCCTGTAAATGCCTTTTGAAATCCCCGTTTAACTTATAATTCCAAAAATTGGGGGATATATTACCGGTAAACAATTCCGTTTACAAGTAATTCAAACATCATGATTAAAATCATTAAAAACGGCGTTGTTGTGTCGGTTGTACTCGACACTCGCACCATTAATAAAGAAGGTACTTATCCGGTAAAAATCAAAGTGTATTATCAGGGCAAACCAAAGTATTATTCAGTCGGTATCTGCTTGACTTCAAAAGAAGAACTTGAAGAAGCGCTTGAAGGCAAGTCCAAAGAGTGTAGAGATATTCAGGAAGAAATCGGTAAGGAACTCAGTCGTATTCTAAAGAATGTGGAATATCTGGCCGAACGCGGAACTTTCTCTTTTGACCGTCTGAATACAAGACTTGGAAAAAACATCGGCGGTACTATCAATGAAATGCTTGAAGCCAAGATAAAAGAACTGGATGAAAACAACAAGTTTGGTTCCAAGACTTTTTATCAAAGTACGCTATCACTGATTAAGCGGTATAAAAGGAATAATGTACCAATTCGGGATATTACAGTTGAGTGGCTGCGTGATTTTGAGAAATTCTGCCTGAAAACAGTAAGTCAGACAACTTTGGCTATCAACATGAGAAATATTCGTGCTATCATGAATATTGCCAAATCTGCCGGAGTGATTAGAGAGGCTGATTATCCTTTCGGAAGAGGCAAATACCAGATAAAGGAAGGTGTAGGCAAGAAAAAAGCACTCAACAAGAAACAGCTCAAAGCTATCGCCAATTATTCGGACGGTAACAAGTTCACTGAGTTTTATCGTGACTTATGGCTATTCATCTATTTCTGTAACGGTATCAACGTTGCCGATTTGATAAACCTAAAATTCTCTGACATTCAAAACGGAGAAATTTCGTTTATTCGTGAAAAGACCAAAGACAGAACTCGTGACACAAAACGGATTTATGCACCGATAACTCCTGAAATGCAGTCTATTATTGAAAAGTGGGGGAACAATCCAAGAAAGAGCATTTATATATTTCCTTTTATGAAGGCTGGTGATGATGCTTGGGAGCATGAGAAGAAAAAGAAGAATCTCACCAAACATATAAATGACAGAATGAAAGTCATCGGTGAAAAGCTGAACATAGGCAAGATTACAACATACGTTGCGCGCCATACTTATGCTACCGTATTGAGAAACGAGGGTGTTCCGGTGTCTATAATATCACCTATGTTGGGTCATACAAGTATAACCACAACTGAGATATATCTTGCCGATTTGGAGTCTGAAAACAGAGCCAGAAATGCCCATTTGTTGAGCTTTTAATGTCCGTATTTCTCTTAATTTTGGCAGGTCAAGCATACAGTCCGATTCTCTTGTTTAGTGGAGAATCGGGCTTTCTTTATGCAAAATTACCGGTGCGAGAGCTTAATTCAGGTTAAGAATATAGTTAAAATACCTTTTTCTTTTATATTCCGGTAAAAAAGAGGATATATGTAATGTCCGATGATTCATGTATTCGGAGTATTACTAAATTCAAAAATAAATAAAGTTATGACACGAAAGAAAAAAGTAAAAGAAGAACAAGCGGTGACTGCCGAAGTCGTAGAGACTAAAAAGAAATCTTCAAAGAAAGCACCAAAGACTAAAATGTCTGCTCAAAAAGAAAGCATACAGGAAACCGGTGTTCAAGAGCCGATTGTCAAAGAAGAAAATACGAAAGATTCTTTTAAAGACAAAGATTATACAATCGATGAGCTTATAGATATGTTAGGGCCGGATATTGATTGTGAGGATGATACAGAGTTTTCATTAGCGGAAAATACTTCTTCACAAGAACAGGAATACACAATAGAGGATATGCTTTCCGCATTGGACGAGTCAATTGATGATGACGATGAAGAATGTGTTTCAGATGAAATACTTGATAAATTCGACAAGACACTCGAAGAAAAAGGTTTGGGCGATGATTATTTTCAGAAGAAAGAAGAACGGCTTAAAGAAATGGAGCTGGAGCATGAACTTCACGAATTCGCCATTGATGAAATGCTGAATGAATAAGAATATCTAATTTTGTAACCTGCAACAGTCTCTTTATGAGATGTAACTTTGTGATGTGCCTTATTTTTTCTAATTTTGCATCGTCATGGCAACATGGCGGACATATTAGAAATTTAAGGTACACGAAAGTGTTTAACTGATTCTCCGGAATAAAGTCTGGTAAACTATTAACGAACGGGAATAAGTTAGCATCTCTCGCGTCATATCCATATATGGCGTGGGGAGACTGTTGCTTGTTTTAGTTCAAGGGTTTTACCAGAGCCTATTCCGTAAAATAAGTTAGCAGCCCTCACGCTTTCGCATTTTATAAACTTCTTCTGTGTGGGCGGGGAGAATGGAATAAATACTGGTAATTATGAAGAAAAATTATTGTTTCGTTTTAAGTTTGTTCCTGTTTGGAACAATGCTGTCAAGTTGCGAAAAAAGTGGGAACTATCAGGAATTTGACCGTAATGAAATTTACAAGCATCTTTCCTCTGTAAATGTTCGCGATGCAAAGATGATTTATACGAAAGAAGGTACTAATACTCGTTCTGGGGAGTCTGGAACTTTTGGTGGAGTGTGGAAAATTGACCAAAATGGCAATGAATCCAAATTAATAATCACAGGTTCTGACGGCAAAACAAATGTTTTGAATATCTATGAAATCAACAAATTATCAGACAATGTATTATTGATGTTTCCTGATTGGTATGATACAAATAGGATAATGCAAGAATGGTATAACTCACATAGTGACGACCCAACACACATAGCTATCCCAAGTGAGCCGCATGGCGCAGCAACAGAATACGCAATGCTTTTGAATAAAGAAACTGAGAAATTATATCGTTTTCCAGAAAACCTATCAACACCTGGTAAGAACGATAATATCTTCACTGACAAACAAGGTAATATCTATTACAAAGGCTATCTGAAAGGTGAGCAGGTATTAAAGTTGTCGCCTGAAACAATGACTATTGAGGGTTTGTTGCCAGATGATATACGTTTTGATAATTTTTCGGTAACAGGTAATGGTTTCATTGTGTATTGGCAAGGATTTGAGCAACAACAGAATTGTCGTGTGAAGTGCCCCGGTGGTAGAATTTATCCGATTTCAGATATTTATACATTTGTTTTCAACGGTGATTTATATTCAGTTCGTGACAAAGAGATTATCAAGTATGAAACTATCGGTAATAATGATTTAGAAGAAAAAACAATATGTACCATACCTGATGAACAATTCAATGGGTATTGGCGATTTGTACCTAATCATGTACGCAAAACAATGGTGCTGAATGAACATTATGAGTTTGACGGAGAAAAATGTACAAAACTTGATAAGCAAATTAATATTGGAGATATTCGCACAAATAAAGCATGGTACAACCATAGCAATACAACTTTCTCAAAAGTAGCAATGAAAGATTATCAAGAATCTCAGTTTCAAATCTTGGACTATGAAATACAAAGTCTTTCGGCGAGTTCGGAAAGTCCGAATATCGCATTTACAGGTTTTAGATATTCGGACGGTGTAAATGTCGTAGGAACTATCACAGAAACAGATGAAGTTATTATCGATAATGTTGCAGAAAACGGAAACAGAATCATCAATCTTATTTCGTTGAACTAATATCAACTCAAAAGAATATCCTCTTGTTGTGTTTATGCAGCAAGAGGATTTTTTATACCCAAAATTTTAAAATTATGAATAACAGAATTACCCCTTATAACATTACGGAGCTGAAAACAAATGAAATATTCGTGTTCGGCTCAAACTCAAACGGTGTACATAATGGAAATGCCGCAGCAACAGCGATGAAATTCGGAGCTATTATGGGACAGGCTGTAGGAATGCAGGGACAGACCTATGCAATGCCTTCCAAACACATTGAGAATCTAAAAAAACATATTGATGATTTTTTGCTATATGCGGAACATATGGGGCACAGAACGAAACGTATATTGAGGGTTGGGAGAAAAAGGCATCAAACCTATTGATATACAAAAGGTTGTGCAAGATATGAGTGGATGGCTCTGCAAAACGAAACGTTTACGTGGGTTTAATTTGCAGCTACA
>ENA-OYDJ01000939-OYDJ01000939.1-human-gut-metagenome-genome-assembly--contig:-NODE-939-length-9789-cov-5.760325_pt1 | contig 9789 bp, 6 predicted proteins | sample MGYA00243465_ERZ652897 | MGnify/ENA primary metagenome ERZ652897 (study PRJEB26926, sample SAMN06164859) | human gut metagenome | biome: ENVO:00009003; feature: ENVO:2100002; material: ENVO:00002003...
CATACGAGATGTCTTAGGGTCTCGTGGGCTCGGAGATGTGTATAAGAGACAGCCTCTATACTATGCATAAGTATAACGGTGAGTCGCTCACTACTTACCAACCTCGTGGTCCATGGGCTAAGATTCACACCGATCTTAGTTCTTTGGGTAGTATTCATATCAGCAATGTGCATATTCTGGCTAATTTGGAGCCATGGCGCTGGGGCTCTCCCGATTTTGTGCAGCAGACAGTCAATGCTATGCACGATGTGCATGGGGCCAATGCTTTGCATCTGTATCCGCAGGCTTCTTATTGGGACTGGCCTTATACGGCCGACAAACTTTCGGATGGGAAACGTGAAAAGCAACTCTACCGAGATTGGATATGGTACAAGACCTGGGGGCGTTATGCCTGGAATTGCCGTCGTGATCGCACTGATGAAATCAATTATTGGAACAATCAGTTTGCGGGCTTCTATGGAACAAGTGATGGAGATGGTGCTGCTATTCGCATGGCGTATGAGGAGAGTGGCGAGATAGCTCCTAAGCTGTTGCGTCGTTTTGGCATTACCGAAGGGAATCGTCAGACTTTGTTATTGGGCATGTTTATGAGCCAGTTGGTGAATCCTTATAAATACACCATTTATCCCGGATTTTATGAAAGCTGTGGTCCCGAAGGCGAGAAACTGATTGAATATGTGGAGAAAGAGTGGAAAAAGCAACCCCATGTAGGCGAGTTACCTCTCGATATTGTGGCGCAGGTTGCTGTACATGGTGACAAGGCGGTCGACGCTATTGATCGTGTTGCTCCGAAGGTAAAAGAAAATCAAGAGGAATTCTTGCGTTTACAGAACGACATGCACTGTTATCGTGAGTTTGCCTATTTCTTTAATAAAAAAGTGCATGCGGCCCAACATGTGCTGAATTATCAATGGGGCAAGGATATGGCAGAGCTTGATGCGGCTGTGCCCTTGTTGGAAGAGAGTTTGGTTTATTACCGCCGGTTGGTGGAACTGACTAAAGATACTTATTTGTACGCTAATAGTATGCAGACCGCCCAACGCCGTATTCCTATCGGCGGCGATAACGGGAAGAACAAGACTTGGGCGGAAATGCTGGTGCATTATGAAAACGAGCTGGCAAACTTCAAAGCGAACATTGCCACACTTAAGGCAAAAGCTGCTGGTGAGTTTATCGAAGAGGACAAGCAGATTACTGCCATGACGCCTGCTCAAGTAACACTGATCACTCCCTTAAAGAGCGTCCGTTTGCAAGTAGGAGCTTCCATTTACAGCGACCGGGACGTCAAGGTGCAGGCTTTGGCCCCTGAATTGGAGGGGCTGACTGCTTATGTGATGAGCAGTGCTCGCCAGCGTGCTGAAGGTACGGCTATTGAGTTTGAAGCGAAAGAGCCTGTCAGTTTGTTGGTCGGCTATTTCCGCGATGATCAAACGAAATATGCCAAAGCGCCCAAACTCGAAACCGATGCTTCTGCCAATGATTATAAGCAAGCTGAAGCTAAGCTGACGGCAGCAGTTCGGATGAACGATATGCCGCTTTCCAATGTACACGCTTATCAGTTTGCTCCCGGTAGACATACACTACTTCTTCCCAAGGGCTTTGCACAGTTGCTGGGATTTGTGAAGACCGCTTCGCTTCCTGAAAAGAGCCGTAATGCTGGGTTAGCCGGTGATGATGAGGCTATGGATTGGCTTTTTTATAGATAAAAGTTTTAGTATCCTGAAAAAATGTTGAAATGCGGCTAAGGATTAAAAACAACAGGTTTGCATTAGGTCTTTGACTGCTTTAGAGATTTTTTCTGTTTTAATGAGAAAAATTAAGCAAGTACTTAGTACAAACAAAAAAGTTCTTCGTCTTTGTTTATGATAATTGATTAATATTATGAAAAAAAGGGGTAATTTAAAATACTGTGTGATTGTGCTGATTTTAAGCTGGGTACTTTCACCAGTGTTGGCACAACAGGCGAATACGCTTTCGCACCGTTACAAAGTTGCGGCTTGCGACTGGATGATGTTGAAAAGACAGAAGCTGGGCGAATTTAAACTTTCGCATGAGATTGGTGCTGACGGTGTAGAGATGGATATGGGCGGCCTGGGTAAACGGGACACCTTCGATAACAAGCTGCATCAAGTGTATTTTCAGGAATTATTCAAGAAAACGGCTGCCGAGTATCAGATTGAGGTACCCTCGATAGCAATGTCGGGCTTTTATGGACAGAGTTTCCTGAAGCACCGTAATTACCGGGTATTAATCGATGACTGTATTAAAACGATGCAGGTGATGGGTGCCAAGATTGCTTATCTGCCATTGGGGGGATGCGGCAATGATTGGAAAACAGATGATGAACAACGCCGCCGGTTGGTGAGTCGTTTGCATGTGGCTGGCGAAATGGCCCATAGCGAAGGACTAGTGATAGGTATTCGTACAGGTCTGTCTGCCAAGGAGGATATCAAGCTTCTTGAACAGATCAATTCGGAAGGTATTCAAATATACTTCAGTGTACAGGAAGCATTGGACAATAAACGCGATTTATATAAAGAATTAAAGACATTGGGCAGGAAGCGTATCTGTCAGATACATATCTCGGAAACTGACGGCGTGACACTTCCCCACAGTAAGAATATCGATATGCATCGTGTAAAGGAACAGCTTGATAAGATGGGATGGAGTGGTTGGCTGGTGGTAGAGCGTTCGCGCGATGCTGGGGATGTGCGTAATGTGAAGAAAAACTTCGGGATGAATATAAGGTACTTAAAAGAAGTATTCCAAGATGCTAAATAATCAAATGAAAAATTAACATAATACTGATCAGATGAAACAAAAGAAATCTTTTCTATGTAGACACAACAGATGCCTTAATACAGCGAAGGCTATTTGTGTTTCTTTCTTATTCTCTATTCCTGCCGGTACTGCCGTAGCTGCTGTTCATGCAGCGGAGGTAGACATTGTCCAGCAGAATGAGACAGTGAAAGGCACAGTGTTGGATGAACAAGGCATTCCGGTAATTGGTGCGAATGTCAAAGTTGTTGGTACTACTGTCGGTGCTATTACGGATCTTGACGGTAATTTCTCGATTAATGCTCCTAAAGGTGCTAAGATTGAAGTCTCTTTTATCGGTTATGTTACTCAAGTGGTAACAGCTCCGTCAAGAGGAGCACTGAAGGTTGTTCTTCGTGAGGATGCTCAGTTGCTGGAGGAAGTCGTCGTGGTAGGTTATGGTACGCAGCGCGTGAAGGACCTTACTGGTGCGGCATCAAATGTGAAGATGGATGAGATTCCTGACTCTCCGGGTTCTTCGTTGATAGACGCTCTTGCCGGACAGATAGTAGGTTTGGATGTAAACCAGGGAGATGGCCGTCCGGGCTCTACCGGTTCATTTACTATACGTCAGCCGATGAGTTTTGACAAGACTTCCAATTTTAACCAACCTCTTATCGTAATCGATGATGTAGTGCAGGTCAATGCAGAGGGCGAGCCTTCTATGGATGCCTTTAATATGCTCAGTTCATCTGAAATCGAGAGCATGACAGTGCTGAAGGATGCTTCGGCGGCTGTTTATGGTTCGCGTGCATCTTCGGGGGTTATTCTTGTCAAGACTAAACGTGGTTCTGTGGGTACTCCGAAAATTTCGTATTCGGGTAAGATCGACTTCTCTGATGCCGTAAGCCATGCTAAAACGATGAATTCTTATGAATTGGGCGTATTTACCAATCGTCTTTTCGATCAGACAGACCGGGTGAAAGGAGATAATAGTAATGCGTATTATAAGTATTCTGATGAAGAATTGCAAGCCATGAAAGGGCTTAATTATAACTGGCTAGACAAAGCTTGGGATCCGGCTGTTTCTCACCGTCACTCTCTGACTGTGAACGGTGGTTCGGACAAGGTGACTTACTTTGCAGGGGTTAACTTTCAGGATCAAGGATCGAATTTAGGAAAGGTTCAGAGCTACAATAAGTGGTCATTCCGCGCAGGCGGTGATGTAAAGGTAGCTTCAGGCCTGAAACTTTCGGCTTCAGTGTCGGGCTACAATACGGACAAGGTGGGTAATAATATCCAAGTCAATATCGGTTCCGGACCTTGGGGTAACCAAAGCCCTTCTAGAGATTATGTCCAACTCAATCACATGCCTAAGTTTATTCCCTGGGATACTCAGATCGTAGACCCTCTTACGGGAGAGACAAAAAGGCATTTTGTTTCGCCTTGGGGCGGTCCGAAGTTGCTGGATACCAAACCGGACAGTCAGGTTACAGGTTATCCTTTGTGGAACTATTTTGCTGAAGAGGAGTCTACGTCAAGAAAATATAATACATCGAACGGCTACAATGCTAATTTCTCGCTGAATTATGATGTACCTTTCGTGAGAGGATTAAGCTTGAAGGGAACCTACTCTATTACGTATGCTAATACACATTCTGAAGAAGCTGGCGCATATTATGCCTTGGCTCGTGCAGGCAACACCAATAAAGAGGGCATGCACCTTTTGGGTGATCATACAGAATGGGGATATATTAATTATGGCGATCCCGAAGGCGATAACTTGGACAAGAAGCCACGTGTGAAATATGGCAAGAAATCCACTAAGAGCGAACAGATGAGTTTTGCTATCAATTATGCCCGCGTTTTCGGCAAGCACGATGTTGCTGCTACGGCGGTTGTGGAACGTGCTGAGAGTGAAGGTGACGATTTGTCGCAGCTGTATAGAGGTATGAGTATGTCTTACGGAGGCACAAGTGCTACGGCAGGTACATTGAGCTCTGATGCTCAGGGTACGTATTATCGTCGTTATGAGAGCGGCGCTTTGTCATACATCGGAAGAGCAAGCTATAAGTACGATAATCGTTATTTGGCTCAGTTCGTATTCCGTTCGGATGCTTCTACAAAGTTTGCTCCCGAAAATTATTGGGGTTTCTTTCCTACTGGTTCGTTCGGTTGGGTTGCTTCAGAAGAAAAATTCTTCAAGAACCTTAAACTTGATGAAATTTTCGACTTCTTCAAATTGCGTTACAGCATTGGTAAGACAGGTAAGGACAATGTCGCTGCATGGCAGTGGCTCCAAATCTACAAAATAGAACCTACGGGCGGTATGGGCTTCGGTTCGCTGGGAGGATCGTTCGCATCTGGTGCCATTATCAATGGTACTGCCAACCGTGACATTAAGTGGGACACCACTATCAAGCAGAACTTCGGTATAGACATGAATATGCTCAATAACCGTCTGTCTGTATCAGCCGATTTCTATTATGACAAGACAAAAGACCTTATCATGATGATATCTTCTGACGAGGAACCAATTGTGATTGGAGCCAAACTCCCTTCTATCAACTATGGTAAGAAGAATGCATGGGGACTTGAATTTTCAGTAAACTGGAAAGATCAGATAAACCAGGCGATTCTGCCTAAATGGGGTCCGATTAAGTATCAGATAGGAATGGATTACGGTATATCATGGAACAGTACTGTGCTTGGCGACGAGCCTACATTCGATTATCCCGCTGAAATAGCCAACCAAAAGAACTGGACTGGTTATCATGGCATGGGTGGTACCTATGGCTTTAAGACGTGGAAACACACAAGTTCGGGCGATGGTATTCTCCGCAACCAGGCGGATATTGATAAGTATTGGAACTATCTGACTAAGTTGGCAGAGGCAGCGGGTACATCTCCAAACTTCCTCGGCATTACCTCAAAAGAAAAAATGTATCCGGGAATGTTGGTATACGAAGATGTTAACGGAGATATTGATACGAAAAACAAGACCATTGCCGGTCCTAACGGTGTGATATCAAGGGATCATGGTGAAGATTATGTTGAATTGGCTGATAACCGGATTCATACTATCAATACGAAACTCCGCTTACAGTGGGGCAACTTCAGTTGGTCAGCCCAGCTTGCTACCTCATGGGGTGGATTTACTGATTTTCGCGGTATAGCTGCCAAGGCGGACGATTTCATCTGGAGCCAATACTCTTTTGTAACTGATATGTTCGATGAGGTAGAGAATCCTAATGGACGCTATCCGATTATGGCTGCGGGCAATGCTTGGGGAGAAACGTCAGATTTCTGGCAAGTATCTTCATTCCGTATGTATGTGCGAAACATGTCTTTCTCTTATTCACTTCCAAAATCACTGCTGAAAAAAGCAAAGATTGATGCGCTTTCTGTCAGCCTGAGCGGTAATAACCTGTGGGACTTCCACAACCCGTACCCGGATCATTTTGTGAATATGTATGATGGTATCAGTACAGGATATCCTACGTTGAGAACTTGGAGTCTTGGTGTGAATCTGACATTCTGATTTTTAGAAAAAAAGCAATTAATATGAAGAATCTATTTAAGACATATATCGGTGTTGCGTGTTTGATGGTTGGAATCTCCTCATGCAGCGATGACTTCTTGAAAGAAAAGAAAGACTATAACAACATGACTACTGTCGATGTGTATAGTGACAAAGGGCAAGCTACGGCTGTACTTGCCAAACTCTATAAACAGTGCTTTGAGACTTATAATTCTCCTCTTTGCGGGGCAGATCCTATCATGCGGCATGATAAGAATACCGGTGGCCAGCAGGCTAAATTTTCGGAAGAAATGACCGGTTGGAAAGGAAGCTATTATGATGGTTCGGTCCAGAAGCAGGTAAAGGCGGGTAATCACATTTCCAATCCTCCTTATTGGAATGCTCCCCGTTCTGATACGAAAAACTATAATAATTTTGATAAAAAGACCCTTTATCCCACTGTTTATGTTATTAATAACTTTATTCAGGAGATAGAACGTTCACGTTCACTTATTGCGGATAATGTGTTTTGGGACCGGTTGAAAGGTCAGGCTATTTTCATGCGTGCATGGCTTTTCTTTGATGCCGCAAGAGAATGGGGCGGATTTCCTTATTATTGTACTGATATTGATATGCCTGACATGGACACTAAGTCGCCACGTATGCCTATGCAGGAATGTATTGATAAAGTTTGTGAAGATTTTAAACTGGCTGCCTCTTTACTGCCTGCCAAATGGGATAACGAGAATTACGGCCGTTTTACCTCCGTAGCGGCTTTGGCAATGTCTGCCCGCGCCCGTATTTTCATGGCAAGTCCTATCTTTAATGCAAATTGGGACAACCCGGACAGCCAACGCTGGCAGCAAGCGCTCGAGGCTTCTCTTGCTGCTTTGAAGGCTGCCGATGATGCCGGTTATGGAACCAGTGTGACGGACATTAATTCATGGGACAAGGCTTTTTATGGCTTCAATAATACATTCAACCCCGAAAGTATTATTACCTTAATGATGTGTGATGATCCTTTGGTGCCTGGTGTATTTAATAAGTGGGAAAACAAGATTCGTCCGAGTGCCGTAGCCAGTAATGATGGGGCAGGTATCCCTGCTCCCGAGGAGATATTGAGAGTTTTCCCTATGAAGAGTGGTAAAGAAGCTACTCCGGCTAACGGCTATGATGATGAGAAGTTCTATCGTGATAGAGACCCCCGTTTCTACCGTACATTTGCATTCTCAGGTTGCGAATGGCCGGGTGTTGAGAAACCCCTTTGGCTTTTTGCTTACAAGTATAGCGATAAGGATGGAAACATGTATCGTTACACAGATGGACGTAAGGGTGATAGTGGAGTGTCCGGTAAGAGTCGTGCTATTGTTTGGAAGATGAGTGATCCTAAAACTGCAATAGGCGCTGAGAATTCGAGTTCTACGGATATTATGGAATATCGTTACGGTGAACTTCTTTTAAATGTGGCAGAGTGTTACGCAGCTCAAGGAAAGGCTGAATGTCTGACTTATCTTGGAAAGGTTCGTTCGCGTGTGGGTATTCTATCTACGGATAATTATGGATTAGGTTCAATCAGCGGACGGTATGAACTCATTAAGGCTGTTTTAACTGAACGTCAGATTGAACTGGCATATGAAGGGAAACGTCCTTGGGATTTGAAGCGCTGGTTGCTGTTTGAAGGCGGTGCTGGATTTGACCCCAATATTGGTGGCGGATATAATTCCGGAACAGGCGCATACGACCCGGAACTTGCTTGGGGAGCGGGATGGAAAATCTATGATGGTCAGAACGGCCGTCCTAACTATACCCGTACAGATAATGTTCTGACCCGCCTTGGCATGAAACCTTTGTCGGGAACTAAACATACGAGCAAAATTTGGGCTTATGATATTGACAATATACATGCGGTCGATGAGTATGAAGGCGATAAAGTGAATCATCCTTTGATTGACAATGAACTTTATAAGAAGGTTCCTGCCATTAAACGTGATATGAATGAAACTGAGCGTGAAGTAGCTTTGAATAAACTTGATGAATTCTACGAAGGCGTGAATATGAAGACTTACGATCCTATCGAGAAACTGGGAGACAAATATGGTATGGATTCGGGAGCTACGGAGAAAGATCGTAATTTCTTGTTTGCATGGCGTGGATGGTACTATATTTATCCTATTCATTACGATATGTATGATGCAGGGAAGGGTAATACTTGGATTGAGCAAACAGCTGGTTGGATGATCGAAAACCGTACTCCTTCGTGCACAACAGTCGATGAGCAGAATGGTACTTATTACTATTGTACCGTAGAGGAATAGTCTTCGGTTGTCCTCAATATTACATCGGCTGCCTTTATGAAATGCAGTGGTGTTATTACGGATAATCATTAAATTATTATACGAACCCGCCTGAATGCTAATGGGCTTTGGGCGGGTTCCTTATATTTATATCTATCATTTAATTTATATTTCTTATGAACCGTATTTTTTGTACTTTTGTCCTCTTTTTTGCACTTTCTGTGACGGTCTATGCTACAGATGCAACGCTTAATACCCGTAATTTACGTGTAGCAGACATCGCTAAAGCTGAAGCAAAGGCGAAAGCAATAGTGGCAGGTTTGGGACAACTTTGTGACTCTACGCGTGAGAACGTACATATTGTTATTGCGAATCGCTATCTTGAACTGTGTGCCATTCATAATCGCTATGATAACCGTAATGACTCTATCCGGGCTCTCAAATTGCCAAAGCAAAAAGAAGCCAATGCTTTTGAGCGGTCTTACTATAACTATAATAATGATCTTTATCGCACCCGGTTCGATTTTATCGCTTGGCTTAATTTTTACCTTACGGATGCTCAGGTAGAGACTGTGAAGAATTTGATGACGAATAATTATCTTTTCGTGCGCTATAATGACTTTATAGATCTCCTGCCTTCACTTACTGAAGCAGAGCGTGAGCGGGTTTATCATTGGTTGGTTGAGGCTCGTGAGTTTAGTATGGATTTTTTGGATGACAGGAAGATGCGCCAGATGTTTACTAAGTATCGGGGACGTATCAATAATTATCTTGCCAAACGTGGATATGACTTGCGTAAGGCGACCGAAGAACAGGAAGCGCGTAAATGTATCCTGAAATAATTTAGGATTTTTGTTTAGGACATTGAATCTCAAACTTTTCCCATAAAAGGTGATTTTTTAGGGTAAATGCAGTTGGAAAACGCGAGTACAAAATAGCTTGCTTTTCGTCCAAATAATAACTGTTTGATGATTATGTGATGAATTCTAATTGATAATATTATAAGAACCATGAAAAAAAGAAATCTATTTGTTATGGCTGCTGCCTTTGTTTCGTTTTTCGTTTCTGAAAGAGCATGGGCGCAATATCCTCAGCTGACTTCTGAGGCAGGCCAAGCTTATCAGAAAATGCGTAAAGAGCTATATGCACACTCGGACTCGGCATGGGCTGTGGCTCTGTCTCTTATACACATCTCCGAGCCCACGAGACCCTAAGACA
>ENA-OYDJ01000947-OYDJ01000947.1-human-gut-metagenome-genome-assembly--contig:-NODE-947-length-9750-cov-3.608974_pt1 | contig 9750 bp, 9 predicted proteins | sample MGYA00243465_ERZ652897 | MGnify/ENA primary metagenome ERZ652897 (study PRJEB26926, sample SAMN06164859) | human gut metagenome | biome: ENVO:00009003; feature: ENVO:2100002; material: ENVO:00002003...
GTCGGCAGCGTCAGATGTGTATAAGAGACAGATGTAGGTGAGGGCCCGATCGTGCTGATCAATCCGGAGATCCTTGAGACAAGCGGCGAGCAGACCGGTGACGAGGGATGCCTGAGCGTTCCGGGAATGGCAGGACAGGTAACACGTCCGAACTATGTGAAGGTAAAAGCACTTGATGTAAATATGAACGAACAGATCTACGAGGGAGAGGGCCTTCTGGCAAGAGCGTTCTGTCATGAGATTGACCATCTGGATGGAAAAATGTATACAGAACTTGTGGAGGGAGAACTTCACAAGGTAACTTATGATGAAGAAGACTAAAGGCGGGATACTATGAAGATTATTTATATGGGAACTCCGGACTTTGCGGTGGCGCCTCTTGTAGCACTGGCAGAGAACGGATATGAAGTGGAGGCTGTGATCACACAGCCGGACAAACCGAAGGGCAGAGGCAAAACTATGATGCCTACTCCTGTAAAAGAAGAAGCACTGAAACACGGGATCCCGGTACTGCAGCCGGTGAAGGTAAGAGATCCTGAATTTGTGGAAGAACTGAAAAATCTTGCACCGGACATCATCATTGTTGCGGCATTCGGGCAGATCATTCCAAAGAGCATCCTGGATATGCCGAGATTCGGATGTATCAATATCCATGCGTCTCTGCTTCCTAAATATCGTGGAGCTGCACCGATCCAGCAGGCGGTGATCGACGGTGAAAAAGAATCCGGCGTTACCATTATGCAGATGGGAACCGGTCTGGATACCGGTGATATGATTTCCAGGATCGTGGTTCCGCTTGCCAAAGATGAGACAGGTGGAAGCTTGTTTGATAAGCTCGCACAGGCAGGTGCAGAGCTTCTGGTACAGACTTTACCGTCCATTTTTGACGGAACTGCAACCCGCGAGAAACAGCCGGAGGAGAGTCCAACACCATATGCTGCCATGATCTCCAAAAAAATGGGGCTTCTGGATTTCAGCAAAAATGCGGAAGAACTGGAGCGTCTGGTAAGAGGCCTTGATCCATGGCCAAGCGCTTTTACCTTTATCAATGGAAAAACATTGAAGGTCTGGAAGAGCTCTGTTCTGGAAAAACAGGCACAGGAAGCACCGGGAACTGTGATAGCCGCTGACAAAGGAGGAATCCAGGTAGCATGCGGCCAGAAGGTACTCGTGCTTCATGAAGTGCAGCTGGAAGGCAAAAAACGCATGGAAGCGGATGCGTTCCTTCGGGGATATCAGTTGAAACCAGGAGACATGTTCAGAGATTCCAGGGAGTGATGAGTTATGTACGGATATGGTTATTACGGATGGGGAATGGACCCCACGATTCTTTTGCTCGTGATCGGAATGCTTCTTTCTCTTGCGGCATCCGCGAAGCTGCGCAGTACCTTTGCAGTCTATAAAAAGGTCCGGAGTCATTCAGGTATCACCGGTGCGGAAGCTGCACAGAGGATCCTGAGAGCGGCTGGGATCACAGACGTACAGGTGGTTCCGATCCGCGGAAGTCTTACGGATCACTATGATCCGAGAACGAAAACGGTTTCCCTTTCAGAAGATATTTATGGAAGAAATTCTCTGGCGGCTGTGGGGGTGGCAGCACATGAATGTGGCCATGCGATCCAGGATGCGATCAATTATGCACCACTGAATATCCGTTCAGCCATTGTACCTGCCGCAAATATTGGTTCCCAGCTTTCATGGCCGCTGTTTATCGCAGGACTGATCTTTTCCATTGATCCGCTGGTAACTCTGGGAATTGTTTTGTTTTCACTGGCAGTACTGTTTCAGCTGGTGACACTTCCGGTTGAGATCAATGCGTCTTCCAGAGCGCTTAAAATGCTGGAAAGTACAGGTATCTTAGGTGCAGATGAAAAAAAGGGTGCAAGAAAAGTACTTACAGCGGCAGCGCTTACCTATGTAGCAGCTCTGGCGGCATCTATTCTGCAGCTTCTGAGACTGATTATCCTTGCAGGAGGTAGAGATCGTGATTAGCAGCGGAGTAAATACCAGAGAACTGATCCTTGAGATCCTGTTACAGATCGAGGAGGAGGGTGAGCACAGCCATATTGCGATCCGGAATGCGCTTTCCAAATATCAGTTTCTTCCGAAACAGGAACGTAGCTTTATTACAAGAGTATGTGAGGGAACCCTGGAATACCGGATCTATATTGATTATGTCATCGATTCTTTTTCAAAGGTTTCTGTAAACAAGATGAAACCGCAGATCCGTGAGATCCTGAGAAGTGCGGTATATCAGCTGAAATTTATGGACAGTGTTCCGGACAGTGCAGTATGCAATGAAGCGGTAAAGCTGGCACAGCGAAAAGGCTTTTATAATCTAAAGCCCTTTGTCAACGGGGTGCTCCGTACGATCGCAAGAGAGATCGGTGATCTGGAGCTTCCTTCCAGGGAAGAAAACGAAGTCCGTTATCTTTCTGTGAAATATTCCATGCCGGAATATCTGGTAGAAAAATGGAAAGCAGCCTACGGAGTGAAGACTACGGAGAAGATCCTGGAGGATTTTCTGACAGAAAGACCGATCACAGTACGGTGCCGTACTCATAAGGCGTCTCTGAGAGAGATCGTCACCAGTTTGAAGTCTCAGGGAGTGACAGTAGAACAGGCTCCTTATCTTCCCTATGCACTGAAGATTTCCGATTACAATCATATTTTGACACTTGAGACCTTCCTTCAGGGAAAGATCCTGGTGCAGGATGTAAGCTCTATGCTTGTAGCGGAAGCTGCAAGTCCGAAAAAAGGTGACCATATCATCGACATGTGCGCTGCACCAGGTGGAAAAAGCATCCATGCGGCAGACAAAATGGGGGATTACGGAAATGTGGATGCCAGAGATGTAAGTCAGTATAAGGCAGATCTTATCAAAGAAAACATCCACAGGACCGGAGTGATCAATGTGGAAGCCAGAGTTCAGGATGCAACGGTATATGATCCGGATTCCGAACAGGCTGCGGATATTGTGATCGCGGATGTACCGTGCTCCGGTTATGGAGTTATCGGCAAGAAACCGGAAATCAAATACCGGGCAACTCCGCAGAAACAGGAAGAGATCGTAATGCTCCAGAGAATGATCCTGGATAAGGCTGCAAAGTATGTGAAACCGGATGGAACGCTGATCTTCAGCACATGTACCATTGCCCGGGAAGAAAACGAAGAAAATGTATTATGGTTTTTAAAGAATTATCCGTACCGGCTGGAAAGCCTGGATCCGTATATTCCGGAAGAACTTCACTGTAAATCCACCAAGCTTGGATATCTGCAGCTTCTGCCTGGAATACATAAGACAGACGGATTCTTTATTGCCAGATTCAGAAGGAAATAACAGAAAATGACAGATATAAAATCCATGACAATGGAGGAACTGAAAAATCTGATGACAGAGATCGGCGAGAAGCCCTTCCGTGCAAAACAGATCTATGCATGGCTTCATCAGCAACTGGTTACCTCCTGGGATGAAATGACAAATCTTTCCAAAAGCCTCCGTGAAAAGCTTTCGGTTTATCCGATTACAGCGCTCAGCCAGGCGGATGTGAGGATTTCAAAAATTGACGGAACCAGAAAATATCTTTTTCAGCTGGAAGACGGAAATGTAATTGAGAGTGTTCTTATGAGATATCATCACGGAAACTCCGTATGTATCTCCTCGCAGGTTGGTTGCCGTATGGGCTGCCGGTTCTGTGCCTCCACCATTGGAGGACTGACCAGATGCCTGAAACCTTCCGAGATGCTGGATCAGATTTACCGGATTCAGGCAGATACCGGAGAGCGTGTGGCCAATGTGGTTGTAATGGGAACCGGAGAGCCGATGGATAATTATGATAATCTTGTCCGCTTTATCCGGATTCTTACCGACGAGAACGGCCTTGGAATCAGCCAGCGAAATGTGACGGTTTCCACCTGTGGAATTGTGCCGAAGATGTATGATCTGGCGGAAGAAAAACTTCAGATTACCCTGGCGCTTTCCCTTCATGCTCCAAATGATGAAAAGCGTCAGGAACTGATGCCTATTGCTAATAAGTATTCCATGGATGAGGTTCTGGATGCCTGCAGAAATTACTTTGACAAAACAGGCCGAAGGATCACCTTTGAGTACAGTCTTGTAGCCGGCGTCAACGATAGTGAAGAAGATGCGAGACAGCTGGCAGGCCGTATAAAAGGCATCAATTGCCATGTAAATCTGATTCCGGTCAATCCCATCAAGGAACGCTCCTATGTGAGGTCTACTCGACAGGCTGTGGAGAATTTCAAAATAAAACTTGAAAAATACGGAATTAATGTTACTATTAGAAGGGAAATGGGCAGCGATATCGACGGTGCCTGTGGACAGCTAAGAAAAAGTTACATGGAAAAAACAGAAAGCGAGAAGTGACATGAGGATATACTCAGCTACTGATGTAGGGCAGAAGCGGAAGATGAATCAGGATTACGTGTTTGCATCTGAAGGTCCGGTTGGAAATCTGCCTAATCTTTTCACAGTCGCGGACGGAATGGGCGGCCATAACGCCGGTGACTATGCATCCTCACATGCAGTACGGATCCTTGTGGATGAAATCCGTGAAGATGCGGATTACAATCCTGTGAAGGTTATTCGTCATGCGATCGAAGCTGCGAACACGGAGATCAGAAACCGTGCGCAGGAAGACGAAAACCTCCGGGGCATGGGAACCACTATGGTGGTGGCGACTATTGTAGATCAGTATGCCTATGTAGCCAATGTGGGTGACAGCCGTTTATATGTGATCCAGGACGGAATCCGCCAGGTCACCAGAGATCATTCCCTGGTACAGGAAATGGTGAGAATGGGCGAGATCAGCGAAGCGGAAGCACGGAATCATCCAGATAAGAACATCATTACAAGGGCACTTGGCGCGGAGAAAACGGTGGATGTGGATTTCTTTGATCTGAAACTTGAAAAAGGATGTACGATCCTGATGTGTTCAGACGGTCTCAGCAATATGGTTGAAGATGAGAAGATCCAGGAGATCATATCCGATCCGGAAGCAGATATTGATCAGAAGGGCAGTGCGCTCCTTCGGGAAGCAAATCAGAATGGTGGTAAGGATAATATTGCAGTCGTACTGGTAGAGCCATTCACGAATGAGGTGGAAGCATGTTGAAGACGGGAATGATCATAGCCGAGCGCTATGAGATCGTAGGAAAAATCGGAACTGGCGGAATGGCAGATGTCTATAAGGCTATGGACCATAAGCTGAACCGTTTTGTTGCAGTGAAGGTCCTGAAACCGGAGTTTCGGGCAGACACCACGTTTATAAAGAAATTCAGAAGTGAGGCCCAGGCGGCAGCTGGTCTTACACATCCGAATATCGTCAATGTATTTGACGTAGGAGATGACGGCGGTGTTTATTACATTGTTATGGAACTGATCGAGGGTATCACTCTGAAGGAATACATCTCCAAGAAGGGAAAGCTTTCCATTAAAGAGGCTACAAGTATCGCAATCCAGGTTTCTATGGGTCTGGAGGCGGCACACAGCCATGGTATCGTTCACAGAGATGTGAAACCCCAGAATATCATTATCTCCACAGATGGTAAAGTAAAGGTGACAGACTTTGGAATTGCCAGAGCTGCATCTTCCAATACGATCAGCTCCAATGTAATGGGATCTGTACATTACAGCTCACCTGAGCAGGTGAGAGGCGGATACAGCGATGAGAAGAGCGATATCTATTCTCTTGGAATCACACTGTATGAGATGGTCACAGGAAGAGTTCCTTTTGACGGAGATACCACTGTGGCGATCGCTATCAAGCATCTGCAGGAAGAGATGGTTCCGCCAAGTGTTTATACACCGGACCTTCCGTACAGTCTGGAGCAGATCATTCTGAAATGTACACAGAAAAGTGTAGATCGTCGTTACAGCCGTATGGAGGATGTGATCGCAGACCTGAAGCATTCTCTGATCGATCCCCAGGGTGATTTTGTAAAGCTTACTACAGTTGACAACGATGCCAAGACGGTTGTGATCTCAGAAGAAGAGCTTGGTGAGATCAAACATACACCGAAGCAGATCACAAAACCGGAGATCACCGCACTTGAGGAAGAAAAATACGACGATAACGATTACGATGATGCAGAGGAAGAATACAGACCGAGATCCGAGCATAGATCCGGAAAGAAAAAGAAGCATCATGGTTCCGGAAGAGGTCTGACGATTGCGGCACTGATCGGAGGTGCAGTCCTTCTGATCGTTCTTGTGGTAGTGCTTGGACGTGCCGCAGGACTGTTTGGAACCGGCAGCAGCGGAGCTGCAGACAGCAGCAAGGCAGAAGCGAAGCAGGAATCAGCAGCTGACGGTCTGGCAACCGTTCCTGATCTTGTAGGCAAGACAGAGGAAGAGGCTAAAACACTTGCAAACGATGCACATCTGGGTGTCCAGATGGCCGGTGAGGAGGCATCCGATCAGGAAAAAGGCAGGATCTCCCGTCAGGAGACAGCTGCGGGAACACAGGTTGAAGCCAATACAACTGTGAAATACTGGGTAAGCACCGGAACAGCACAGGTTACGATCCCGGATCTGGATGGACGCACAGGAATCGATGCACAGCAGACTCTGGAAGATCTTGGACTTCAGGTAAATGTCCAGAAAGAATACAGTGACACAGATGACAACGGATATGCATTGGTAGATCCGGGATATGTTTACAATGTCGAGCCGGCAGCAGGTACTTCTGTGCAGGCAGGCTCTTCTGTGACACTGACAGTCAGCCGAGGGGTCGATTATGGCGATAATGCTGAGGTCCCGAGTGTTGTGGGAATGACCAAGGATGATGCACTTACTACTTTAGGTAAATTTATTGATATCCAGATAACAGAACAGCAGAGTACAGAAGCTGCAGGTACAGTTATCGCACAGGATCCGGAAGCCTATGCGGCAGCGGACCCGGATCAGCCGATCAGCATTACCATCAGCTCCGGTGACAAGGCTCCATCCACAGACGGCACAGCATCCACAGACGGCACAGCATCTGCAGACGGCACAGCATCTGCAGATAGTACAGCATCTACAGACAGCACAGCATCTGCGGACAGCACAGTATCCACAACTACATCTACAGCAGATGTCAATGCAAACACAGGCTGGAAATGTACACAGACACTGGATACTCCGTCCGGCTACAATGGAGGCGCGATCCGTCTGGAATTGATCCAGGACGTAAACGGTGAGCCTAAGGCATCCACCATCATTGATGGACAGAATATCAGCTTCCCGTATCAGCTTGATATCTCAGGTGCTGAGGGCGTTACCTCAGGAACCATCTATCTCTATGAAGAGGTAGACGGGGATTATCAGCAGCTTGGAACCTACACGGTTACATTCAAGAAAGCTGAGTGATCATGCAGGGAAAGATAATCAAAGGTATTGCCGGATTCTACTACGTATATGCAGAAGACGGTAATACATATGAATGCAGAGCCAAGGGAATTTTCCGTAAGGATAAATTCAAGCCTCTGGTAGGTGACAATGTGGACATTACAGTTCTGGATGAAAAGGAACTGGAGGGAAGTGTGACGGAGATCCACAAGCGTAAGAATTCTCTGATCCGTCCGGCTGTGGCCAATGTAGATCAGGCACTGGTGATCTTTGCCATGGATAATCCGAAGCCGAACTTCATGCTTCTGGATCGTTTCCTCATTATGATGGAGAGGGAAGGTGTTCCGGCAGTCATCTGTTTTAACAAAAAAGATCTGGCAACAACGGAAGAGCTGGAATTTCTCTATGAAACATACCAGAGCTGCGGCTATCAGGTGATCCTGTCAAGTGCCCTGAAGAGAGAAGGACTCGACGAGATCGAAGAAGTGCTTCAGGGCAGGACAACTGTGGTTGCCGGCCCATCCGGCGTGGGAAAATCTTCTCTTACAAATTCCCTTCAGGAAGAAGTGGAGATGGAAACCGGTGAGATCAGCCGTAAGCTGAAACGGGGAAAACATACCACGCGCCATGCACAGATCATACCGGTGGCACAGGATACATTCCTTGTGGATACGCCGGGATTTTCCTCCTTATATATTGAAAATATGGAGGAGCAGGAACTGAAGGATTACTTTCCAGAGTTCCGAAGATATGAAGGACAGTGCCGCTTTCAGGGGTGCCGTCACATACATGAACCGGGCTGCGCTGTTAAGGAAGCCCTTGAGAACAATGAGATCAGCAGACTCCGATATGAAGATTATCTGGAGCTGCACCAGGAATTAAAAGAGAAAAGGAGATACTGAGTCATGGAATACCGATTGTGCCCGTCGATCTTATCAGCAGATTTTAACAGACTGGGAGAACAGATCAAAATTCTGGAAAAGGAAGGCGTTGAATATCTGCATATTGATGTTATGGATGGAGATTTTGTTCCCAGCATTTCTTTTGGAATGCCGGTGATCAAATCGATCCGGAAAGAATCCAACATGTTTTTCGACGTACATTTGATGGTAACAGAACCGGAAAGATATATCCGCGATTTTGTAGAATGCGGAGCAGATTCCATTACTGTACATGCGGAGGCATGTGAGGATCTGGAGCGTACACTGGAGCAGATCAGGGCAGCAGGGGTAAAGGCGGCAGTTTCGATCAAGCCATCCACACCGGTAAATGACATCAGCCATCTTCTTGAAGATGTAGATATGGTGCTGATAATGACTGTTCAGCCAGGATTTGGCGGACAGAAATACATGGACGAATGCACGGAGAAGATCCAGGAGCTTCGTGAGCTTATTGATGAAGAAGAGCTGGATGTTGATATCCAGGTAGATGGTGGTATCAATGATGATACACTGGAGACGGTTATGCGTGCCGGTGCAAACCTCATGGTCGCAGGTTCCTGGGTATTTAAGGGCGATGTGGCAGCCAATGTAAGACACATTACAGAAAAAATCCACAATATCAAAAAAGAGCTGGACTGAAAATGATCGATACAATAATAATCAGCGGGGGCAATATCCAGAATGGTTTTGCCCTCGATTTTTTAAAAAAAAGAATAGAAGAAAGCCGAGGAGAGAAAATCACTCTTGTTGCTGCAGATAAGGGGATGGAATGGTTTATGAAAAACCGGGAATTTATTCCGGATCTTGCAATTGGGGATTTTGACAGTCTTTCCGAAGAAGGCCAAAAATATATGGAAAGCCTGAAGGGACCGGAGATCATCAGGCTGAAGCCAGAGAAGGATGATTCGGATACACAGTCTGCGGTAAACCAGATGATCCGCAAGGGTGCAAAGGATATCCTGATCCTGGGAGCTACCGGCACAAGGCTGGATCATGTGCTGGCGAATCTGGGACTGCTTTCTATGGGTAAGGAACAGGGCGTTCGTATTGCGATCGCAGATCAGTGGAATTATATCACACTTGCAGAAAGCGGAACTATACTGCACAGAGAGGAGCAGTTTGGAAAATATGTTTCATTCTTTACTGTGGGAGGTGATGTGACAGGCCTCACTCTGAGGGGATTTAAGTATCCGCTGAACGGATATCATCTGACAGTAGAAGACAGTGGCCTGACCGTCAGCAATGAGATTTCGGAAGAAACCGCAGAGATCCTGTATGAAAGCGGGCAGCTTCTGATGATCATGTCCAGGGACTGACAGTAACAACAAATGCCTCACAGTTGCGATTTCAGGCTGTGTATGGTAATATGGGACAGGAATGGCCTGAAAAACGGAAAGGCCTGTTTAAAGACTGTCTCTTATACACATCTCCGAGCCCACGAGACCCTAAGACATCTCG
>ENA-OYDJ01000958-OYDJ01000958.1-human-gut-metagenome-genome-assembly--contig:-NODE-958-length-9695-cov-3.765353_pt1 | contig 9695 bp, 5 predicted proteins | sample MGYA00243465_ERZ652897 | MGnify/ENA primary metagenome ERZ652897 (study PRJEB26926, sample SAMN06164859) | human gut metagenome | biome: ENVO:00009003; feature: ENVO:2100002; material: ENVO:00002003...
ATAACTGCTGGTTCGTGAACTATCTGCGCTGCCACGACGACATCGGCTGGGGTCTGGACGAAGCGGTGGAAAACCGGCTGGGCATCGACCCGCAGAAACATAAAGAATATCTGTACCACTTCTACGAGGGCAATTTCCCCGGAAGCTGGGCAAAGGGCGAGCTGTACAATTACGACCCTGCCACCGGCGATGCCCGGAGCTGCGGCACCACCGCCAGCCTGTGCGGCGTGGAACAGGCCCTGGAAAAGAACGACAAGATCGCACTGGACTACGCCGTAAAGCGTGACCTTTTGCTGCACACTGCCATGGCCTTTTTGCAGGGCTTCCCCATGCTGAACTGTGGCGATGAAATTGCGCAACTCAATGGCTGGGATTACAAAAACGACCCTGACCGTGTGGAAGACAGCCGCAATTTGCATCGCAGCAAATTCAACTGGGAGAACGCAAAGCAGCGCACCCGGAAGGGCACGCTGCAAAACGCCTTGTGGCAGGGCATGGAGCAGCTGCGCCAAATGCGGGCAGACCCCTGCTTTGCCCCGGATGCGTGGGTGACCACATGGGACAGCCACAACCCCGGCGTGCTGGCACTGGTGCGCAAGCGTGGCGAAGAAACACTGGTGGGGCTGTTCAACTTTACCGAGTACCCAGCAGGGGCAAGTCTGGACGCTCTGGGCGGCGAGTATCACACCCCGGAGGGCACTTCCGTCTGGCTGGCGGATGTGGAACTGGAGCCGTATCAGGCACTGCTGGTAAAAACAAATAAGTAAAGCGGAATACTCCGGTAACTTTCTCTTGGTCAGAAAGTTGCCGGAGTATTTTTGTTTCGCGCAAACTGCAAGGTCACTGGATCATTGAAATGTCGGAGATGATTGCCACCGCCAATGCCACGCGTGCCTGCGCAAAAAATCCCCCCGATACCGGGTATCCGGTATCGGGGGGATCTGTCATTCTGAGGCTTTACGGAGGAAGCGCTCAGAGGTTACTTTTTGGGGAACGCCTTGTTCCAGATCTCAATGGTCTTGAACTTGGGCATCCAGCCGTCCGATTCAAACTTGCCTTCCCGTGCATCCAGCAGACCCTGCTCCACGCACCACTGAGCGGCCTTGGCCAGCTCGGCATCGGTGATGTCTGCAAAGGCGGGCTGTGCGGCGGGTTCGGGCTTGCCCTTCTCAGTCCAGATGAGCAGTGCCAGCTGGCCGCGGTTTGCGGGGATGGCCGCGCCCGCAGGCAGCAGGTCGTTCAGGATCACGCGGGTGGCGATCTCGTAGCCGCCCCAGATGGCTGCACCGCCCACGGCCACGGCGGCAATGGTGCCACCTGTGGTATCCATGGGTGCAGGTTCTACGCCGAAGTCTTCATCAATAGGTTCGTCCGGTCCGTCCACCGCGCTGGCCGACCAGTGGGCGATCAGTTTGACCGGGTAAACGGGCATCTCAAACGTCGTGGCCGCGCTCTTGGCATTGTCCAGCTTGAGCTGCAGATTTTCCGGAATGCCACCGGGGAATTTCTCGTAGAAGCTATCGGGGTACTTGATCTCCCATTCCACGAACTCCATGCCGGGGTATTTCTCGGCATCATATGGGGTAGCTGTGATCTCCACCGTGGTGCCGATCTCTGCGGGGATATCGCTGCCCTCGTCCAGAGTGGACTTTGCCGTGCCGCCCTCAACAGTAACGGTACTCCTCAGCACGGAAGCGGGGATGCTGTAAACGGCGGTCAGCTTCACGCCGTCCTGCGGCATGGTAAAGACGATCTTTTCCGTGCCCTTTTCCGTTTCGGAGCCCAGACTGCCCTCAATTATGCCAATATTCTTGCTGGAATCTTTTTCCACCTTCCAGTGATGGAACGACTCATTCTCCTTGGCAGGCTCATTGGCTTCGATCGTGACGGTCTGGCCCGGCTGTACGAACACCGTGCCCGTCTGTCTTTCGCCCTTTCCGACGCGGATCGTGCCGTCCTTCACTGTGACCTGCATATCTAATACAGGTGCCGGGAAGCTATAAGAAGCTTTCAGCTCCACCGGGCTGGCCGGCATGGTGAAGGTCATATTTTTTTCGGTATTTTTCTGCTCTTCGGTCAGTTCAAAGCTTTCCGGGCTGATCACTTTCCAGCCGCCGAACTTTGTAACACTCGGGTTTTTGTTCTCACCGCTCACTGTGACCTTTTCGCCTGCAAAGGCGGTAGTCAGTTTTCCATCAGTGTCACCAACGACCTGCGCGGTGCCGTTTTTCACGGTAATGCTGTAAGTCTCCCTCGGCTCAATGCGCAGGTAGCTGCTTCCTGCCGCTTCTGCAAGCGGATGAATGCGCGGGTCGATCAGCTTTGCATCCGGCTCTTCGCTGGTATAGTAGACGTAGTTTTTGCCGCCTGCCTGTGTAAAGGCAACAGTGCCCACACGGCCGCCCTGTGCGTTGTTTTTCAGGGTCACAGTACCGGAAGCGGTGATCTTGGTATCTCCGGAGACTGCTCCTGCGGCATCTCTGATGGAAATGGTGACATTCTCGGCGTTGTTGATGGTCAGTTTTTCCGCCGCTCTGCCAACGGTGCTGTAAATGGCCACGTTACCATTGCTGGTGATATTTGCGCTGCCATTCACAACGTTGCTGCCTGCAGAAAGCGTCACTTCGCTGGAATCATAAATGTTCAGGCTTCCGTTCACAGCCATACTTTTGTCGCTGCGGATATTCACCTTACCGGTGCAGTTGATGTCAGCCTCGCCCTGAATTGCATCATACCGGTCACTGGTAACGGTCACATCGTGTGCACCTACAGCACTCGAATCGCCTTGCTGTCCGATCGTCAAACTACTTCTTGCGCCGATGCCGCCGTTCAAAATGACATCCGTCTCCGGCGCTCTGACCTTCAGCACATAATTGATCCTCTCTTTTGCCGTCAGGGTCTTTTCCTCAATGTCATAGCAGAGGGCACCATCACCTAAGATATCTTTATAGTTTACACCGTTAACAGCTGTCTCATTGACCATAATATCCCAGTTTGCGGTATTCTCCACATTGCCGTTTTGGTTCACATAGGTAACGGCACCGGTCAGGCTGTCTTTGCTGATTTCGCCATTCGTGCCGCCGATCCAGACACCAGTACCGGATTTTACGGTAACATTGCCGCCGGTGATCTGGATGTTTTCGCCTTTGCCATTCCATCGCCCGCCGCCGATGGCAGCAGTAGAACCCGTTTCGTCGCAGGACTCTGCATATACCGTGCCGCCATTGATGGTGATGTCTTTGCCGTTGCCCTTGAAGCCGCCGCCGATGCCTGCTGCTTCGCTGCCGCCATAAGCCTTCACATCACCGTCTTTGATCGTGATATTGCTGCCGCCGAGTACACCCGGACGGCCGCCCACATTGCCGCTGCCGATGCCTGCACCCCATTCACCGCCATGGGCGATGATGGTGCCGCTTTCGATCACAATATTGCTGCAGCCTTTCTGGGAACCACTGCCAATGCCCGCGCCGCCCTGACCGCCGTAGGCTTCCAGCGTACCGGAGCCGCTGATGGTCAAGGTCCCGTCGTCGTCGGCCTTTTCCACACCGGCATGATTTGTGCCGCTGTGCAGGGTGTTGGTGCCTGTAATAACCAGCTCCACATTGCCGCTGACCGAGACTGCCGCGCCGGGAGCATCGATATTGACATTAGACAGTGTGACTTTTGCACCAGTGGTGCCGCCTTCGATGGTCAGGGTTTTGTTCGTCGGGCTGCCGTCCGTTGTGATCCACAGATCGTCCTTTTGCTGAGCTTCATTATTGCCCTGCTTGGCATACTGTTTGCCATCCTCCCCAATATAGACTCTGATGCTGCCGTTCTTGAGATTCATCTGATACACAGCCATATCGTTCTCTTCGTCCAGCACGCTCACCGCGCTTTTGGCGGCGGTGCTCTGCTGGAGCAGGGCATCGGTGCTTGCGGCCAGAGCCGGGGCGGAAAGGCTGAATATCATGCATGCTGCCAGCGCAGCGGAAGCTGCCCGCCGGGCCAAAATATTTCGTTTCATAGGGGTTCCTCCTTTGCGAAAATTATTACGGGGGGGGGTATGCATTACGGTACTTTGATTATCTCACACTTTACCGGATTTTGGAAGCAAACCTGCGTGAATCGCCCTAAAAGCAGCGTGAAAAGCACGATTTGTGCCGGTTCTGTTGCAGTTGTCCGGCCCGCAGGCACAGCAAAGCCCCCCGGCAGGTCTTCGTCTGCCGGGGGGCTTTACTATGTTATGAAAGATCAATCCTTCTTCTCTGCTGTGCGGGCAAAGAAGTTGGCGAGGATCGCACCGGAAATGTTATGCCACACGGAGAACACAGCGCCGGGAATGGTAGCCAGCGGATACTGTGCAAAGTGTGCGGCGGCCAGACTGGTTGCAAGGCCGGAGTTCTGCATACCCACCTCGATGGAGATCGCGCGGCACTTGGTGGAGTCCAGCTTGAGCAGCTTGCCCACGCCAAAGCCGGTGAGGTAGCCCAGCACATTGTGCAGGATGACCACCACAAGGATCAGCAGACCGCTGGTCATGATCTTGGCGCTGTTGGCGGAGACCACGGCGCAGATGATCAGCACGATGGCGGTAGTGGAGACCAGAGGCAGCACGCGGACGGCTTCCTCGGTGAATTTATGGAAGAAGTGATTGACCACAAAGCCCAGTGCGATGGGCACCAGCACCACCTTGACGATGGACATGAACATGCTCATGGGGTTCACGTCAACACGCTGGCCAGCGTACAGCAGGGTGAGCAGCGGGGTGAGGAGCGGAGCCAGCACGGTGGAAACAGCGGTCATGCCAACGGACAGTGCAACGTCGCCCTTGGAAAGGTAGGTCATCACGTTGGAAGAGGTGCCGCCGGGGCAGGTGCCAACCAGGATCACGCCAATGGCCAGCTCGGTGGGCAGGTGGAACACCTGCGTGAGCGCCCATGCCAGAAACGGCATGAGGGTGAACTGTGCAACGCAGCCCACGATCACATCCTTCGGGCGGCTGAACACCACCTTGAAGTCCTCCGGCTTCAGGGTAAGGCCCATGCCGAACATCACGATGCCCAGCAGGTTATTGACCCACGCCGTCTTTACCACGCTGAACGGGCCGGGGAAGAACAGGGCACCCGCAGCCACCACAATAACGATGGCGGCCATGTACTTGCCCACAAAGTCGCTTACTTTTTCCAGTGTTTTCATAATTGCTTCTCCTTTTCCTTCTGACATGCTTTGGGACAAAAGCATCCGCAAAACAAAACGCCCTTGTCCCCTACGGTCTGTAAGAGACAAAGGCGTGTAATATCCTCTGCGGTACCACTCTTATTGCCAGCACAACGCTGACCACTCAGTGCACGTCCAACAACGCGCGGCCCGTGATAACGGGGGCCTGCCGTTCCTGCTTACTGGGGCGCACACCGTCCATTCAGCCGGAAAGCTCGGAGAGGATCTTCCCACGGATGCCCTGCACTGCCTTGCACCAACCGGCAGCTCTCTGCAGCATTCCTTCCGGGTACTCTTTCTCGTCATAGCCGTAATATTCTTGGTGACATGGAGTATACTCCCCTGCAAAGGCAAAGTCAATAGAATGGGGCCTTCTGATTTTTCATGCAGTTCATTTCAGGAGTGAAAGTGGTTCACGCAGCAGACAAAGCAGAACGGCATCGGCACCGACTGCTCCGGCAGGATAACGCGAAGCCATGGTCTAAAGAGTCGGCGGCGGCAATGCCATCCCATCACACAACAAAAGACCGCTCATCTTTTCGGGTGAGCGGTCTTGCTGTTTCTGCGGTTTATTCGCCTTTGGCTTTTGTAAGCAGCATGTGCACGTATTCCGCGCAGGCATCCCAGTCGCGGGCGGCGGCCTTGTCCTTCGGCATCAGGCTGCTGGCAAGGCCCACGCCAAGGCAGCCCGCCTTGCGGAACTCCGGGATGTTCTCCGGCGTTACGCCGCCAATGGCAACATAGTTTGTGTCGTCCTGGAATCCGACAATCTGGGGCAGGAGCAGAACGACCTCTGAGCCGCTTTTCCCTGTCTGATACGCAAAAAAGATCCCGTTCACCCAGAAGTGGACGGGATCTTTTATTGCTTATGGGGCTTTACTGCAGCCGATCAGGCTTTGACGAAGGCAGCTGCTTACTTTGCAGCCAGGTATTTGCCCAGTTCGCGGCCCAGCGTCAGGCACATACCAATGCTCACACCGGGGATTGGGGTGATATACTCGGGACCAAAGCGCATACCGCAGGTGTTGCCGGAGGCGTACAGGCCCTCGATGGGCTGATAATCCTCGTTCAGCACCTGCTGGTCATTGGTGGTCACAAAGCCGCCGGTGGTCACCAGTGCAAAGCCCAGACTCGGGGTGGTGACATGGGCGTAGAAGGGAGCCTTTGCAACTGCATTCAGGAAGTGCGGGTCCTTGGCAAAGTCGCTGTCGTAGCCCTCGGCGCAAACCTTATTGTACTGCTCCACAGTAGCGGAAAGGGCTGCAGGCTCCACACCGATGTACTCGGCCAGCTGCTCGATGGTGTCGGCGCAGTACCAGCCGTTGGCGCCCTCGGCACCAGCAGCCTTTGCGGCCTCAAAGTTGCCCTTCATGGCTTCCACCACAGCGGGCATGTCGTACTCGAATGCCTGATGGCCGGGGAAGCCGCGCAGGATCTGGGTCTCATAGGTGCTGTCGTAGATGGAGGTGATATTGCCGCGCTTTGCACGTGCCATGAAGAAGCCGTTGATCTCCGGGCCGGCAAAGGCTTCGTTCTGGAAGCGCTGGCCATTCTCGTCCACCCACAGGGGGCCGGGCAGATAGTCGGGCACGGTCATGGAGTCGAAGTTCATGGTGGAGATGTCGCCCTCCAGACGGCCGCCTGCCCACACACCCATCTGGATAGTGGAGCCGTCACGGCCAAAGGGAGCAAAGAAGTCCTCATCCTTGGTGAACAGACGCTTGATGTCCGGCAGCAGATCGTCCATCATTTCCTTGTTGCCGCCAAAGCCGCCGCCTGCCAGCACAACGCCATTCTTAGCGTTGATCTTGAGGTAATTGCCGTCGCCGTCCTGTGCGATCACGCCGGTGACCTTTGCACCGTCAATTACCAGCTGCACACCCTTGGTGCCAAACAGAGCGGTGGCATTGTCAGAGAAATTCTCCTCCACATAATTGTAGTTGTCCCAGCTCAGGTCCTTCAGCTCCAGCTGACCGGCGGTGTTGTTGTTCTTCTCGCCGCTGGCGGGGTTCTCCCAGTAGTTCTCCCACCATTCCAGCGTGCCGGTGTAGTAGTGCATGCCGTTGTTCAGCTGGTGCACGGTGTACTCGTTGTCCGGCCAGAACTGGATGCGGGTCTTAGCCAGCGTGTCCGGGTTGATCTTGTCCAGCCACCAGTCCACAGTGCTGCCGCTGTTCTTGGCAAACTTCATCACCAGTGCGGTGTTTGCCTTGCCGTGGGTCTGCATCATCCAGTTGTTCACAAACTCCACTTCGTCCACCTTGGGCACACCGTGGCTCAGCAGGTAGTCCGAGTTGATGTGGCCGATATCGTGGCCGACCGTCCACCAGCTCTCGCGGGGCATGGCTTCCAGCACCAGAACGTTCTTGCCCTCTTCGGCCAGCTCACGGTAGCAGCTCAGGCCGGCATAGCCCATACCGATGATGGCAACGTCAACATCATAGGTCTTGGTGATCTCACTGTCCGGGATGGCTTCCGGGGCGGTGCGCCAGCTGGAAGCCTGCTCAGAAGCTTCCGGGGCAGACACTGCAGTGCCGCCCATGGCCTGTGTGATGCAGTCGTTCATGCACTGCTTCACAGCATCGCTGGTAATGGTTGCACCGGACACGCCGTCGATGGTGCTGTTCTGAGCTTCCAGCAGCTGCTTGATCAGGTCATCCTTTGCGGCCTGACCAATGGAGTCGGTCTCACCGGACAGATCCAGCTGGATGTCAGTAATGGCTGTCTCGCTGAAGGTGGCGGTCATGGTGATATCGCTCATGCCCTTGGCCGTGGCAGTGTAGGTGCCCGGGGTGTACTTTGCAGCGGCAGAAGATGCAGCCGTGCTGCCGGAAGCAGCATTGCAGGCAGCCAGTGCGCTGGCGGTGATGCCGCTCATGGCAGCAGCAGAAGCCAGCTTCAGAAAGCTTTTGCGCGAGATCTTTTTCATCTTGGTGGTTCCTTTCGTTTTTCTCTTTCTTCTCAATGTGCAGAGCTGTGTGCTCCTTTCGGTTGTTAATTCTATCACAATATCTCACACTTGAAAAATATTGCTTTCTTCTTACAATTAGAAGTAAAAGTTATAAGCATTTTTTAAGAGAAAAAGGAGCCGGTCATGACCCTGCAGCAGATGCGCTATTTTATTGCGGTGGCACAGAATTTGAGCTTTTCCAAAGCGGCACAGCAGCACTATGTTTCCCAAACAGCGGTCAGCCAGCAGATCAAGCTGCTAGAAGAAGAACTTGAAACCGAGCTGTTCCAGCGCACACGGCACTCGGTGGCGCTTACCAGTGCCGGGCAGGTATTCTACGAGTATGCGGTGCGCATCACCGACCTTGCGGAAGATGCCGCCCGCCGCACCCGCGCCGCTGCTGCCGAGTGCAGCACCCCGCTTGAGATCGGCATGATGAGCGGCATGGAAAATCTGCCCATTCTGGAAAAGCTGTTGCTGTTCAAGGAGCAGCACCCTGCCATTCCGCTGCACTTTCATCTGGTGGATTTTCCCACCCTGAAAAAACGCCTGCAGCAGAAAAAGCTGGACTTTGCCCTGCAGCTGGAGCTGGTCCCGCTGGAGGATACCCCCTCCCTGCTGCGTGCTCAAGTAGGCCAGCTGCGCCAGTACGTAGTGCTCAATCGCCAGAGCCACCTGTCCAGCTATGCGTCCCTGCACCGCAGCCAGCTTGCCAGCGAACAATATTATGTACCCGCCATGGACCGGGAGTTGTGGAACCAGTTTGCGCAAGTCCTCACCCGCCACGGCAGCGACCCGCAGAACATCAAATTTGCGTATTCCATGGAGGAGTTGATGCTGCAGCTGGCTTTCTACGGCGGCTATACCATCCTTGCCGAGCCGGTGCTGGCTCAGCTGCCCGCCAACAAAAACCTCACTTTTATCCCGCTGGAAAACGATACCGTTCCCGCTTGGGCCGTGTGGAACCGCGAGAACATCTCGCCCGCCCTCCGGCTGCTTCTGCGTGAGCTGGATATTGACCCGTGACATGCTACAGAACGCATTGACGATCTTGCGCAAAAGCGCTGCACTTTTTTCAGAAATTCAGCAAGAAAGGTCTCTCCGGCGCTGCGTGGAGAAATGCAAAGGTCGATCACATGAATCAAAACGATCCTGTCCCGGACGATTTCACTCTTTCGCCGGCCCTTGTGGATGCACTGCCCGCACTGTTTTTTTGCCTGCAACATGGTACTGGTGGCAGGAATTTTGCTTTTATCATGAATATGCAGTGAGCCGGAAGCCTCTGATCTACAGAAGGCTTCCGGCTCATTTGCTATGGATTTTTTACGTAGATGCCATTCGAGTCCTTGATCGAAACAAAAAATTCCACGTCATACGACTTGGGATTTCCTGGTAGCCTATTCTGTTGCTCAAACACCCCACTGGGGTGTTTGTTGCTGTCGCAAACGCAAACTTCTGATAAACAAAAAACGCACCCGAACCCTTTTTCACAAAGAATCGGGTTCGAGTACGAACTGTATGGTGGAGAATTAGGGACTCGAACCCC
>ENA-OYDJ01000965-OYDJ01000965.1-human-gut-metagenome-genome-assembly--contig:-NODE-965-length-9666-cov-6.584851_pt1 | contig 9666 bp, 4 predicted proteins | sample MGYA00243465_ERZ652897 | MGnify/ENA primary metagenome ERZ652897 (study PRJEB26926, sample SAMN06164859) | human gut metagenome | biome: ENVO:00009003; feature: ENVO:2100002; material: ENVO:00002003...
CGAGATGTCTTAGGGTCTCGTGGGCTCGGAGATGTGTATAAGAGACAGTGTATGCTCTTTTACATGGCTTCCTTTATGGTAAGGTGTGGTGCTGCTTCTTCCGCTGTTGCCTTCTATTGTTGTAAGCTTTTTTGTTTCAGGATTATATCCTGTCACAATTCCTGTATGGCTCATTCCGTTTCCGAAAATAATAATGTCACCTGCCTTTGGCACATATCCGCTTGCTGCATCATGATACAGGTTATTGTTAATATACCACTGCTTTGAAGCTGCGACACTTGCAGTCTTTGGCATGATACCCTTTTCAATAAAGCCACACTTGTCTGCACAGTATGACACGAACATGGCACACCAGTTCGCATCCATCCCATACCAGTTTTTGTACCTGTATCCTCCGACTGTCTTGTCCGCATCATTAAGTTCATTCTGTGCTGCCTCTACTATCTGTGTGCAGACAGTTCCATTGTTATCACCCTGTCCTCCTGATGCATCGACAGCTGCCTGCATTATTACCGTCAGGCTTGTAAGCATAACTGTAATACATATTATGGCTGCCATGAGAAGCATAATTAAATTGTTATTTTCTCCTGCCTGCGAAACACTGTAATCACTGACAGCCGCTGCAGTCTCATGTTTTGCCTGCTGTGTCTGTTCAGCCTGTGTCTGTGCTGTCTGCTGTTGCATTTTCTGTGAAACCTTTACTGCAGCCTGTGCAGCATTTTTTGCTGTATCAACAGCAGCTGTCACCGCAGCTGTCACCCCAAATGTTGCTGTACCGGTCAACGCTCCTGACGTTGTTCTTACAGCCGTACCGGCAGACTTTGCTGCAGTGCCGGCGGCTGTCTGCACATTCTTATTTACCATGGTCTTTGATTTAACAGTCAATATATTTTCTTTTTCTGTTTTATTTCCACGGAGATTCCTGTTTCTTTTAATGATATCAGATGACCACTGTTTCTTAGACAGTTCCTTCTGGTACATTTTGTTATATCTTTTCTTCTGCCTTCTGCTCAGGGTGCCATATAATGCTCTGCTCTCTTCTGCCAAAACGCTCTGAAGCTCAGGCATTTTTTCTTCTGAAGCATTATTATTTCTGTTTTCTTCATCATACCCGCCGTTAAACTGTACATCAAAATTTTTTACAGCATTCCCTGTTTTTTTCGCGGCCGATGCAGTAAATCCGCTCACATGTCTTATGACTGTTCCACCTGTTTTTATTGTACGCTCCGTGGTTCTTATTTTTGATTCCTGTGCCGTTATTACACGCATGTCATTTCCCCCGGTTTAAATCACAGATAAAAAGTTTCCTTTGAAATGTCAGCCTCTTCCTGTTTCTTTTTCTTTTCTGCCTGCTTATGGAAATTTGTATCAAATGATGCAAACAGCGGATTGCTCTCACTCATTCTCGCATCCATCAGATATACATTTCCACGCCATACAAGCACTCCGCAGCCTTCAGTATTTTCTTCAAGTGCCTTAAACTCTGTTGGTGAGAATTCCTGAATCTTGGCAAGATTTGCTGCATCAAGCCCACCCTGGTCAAAGAACACCTTGAACGGACAGTTTGAGAACATGTCTCTCAGCGATGGATTTTCAAGCACGTGTGTAATATTCTGGGCAGCAAGCGTAACTATGGCTCCAACCTTACGGTATGTCTCAATTGCATACAGAAGCTGTGCTGCCGTTGTTTCTTTCTCACACAGCACCTGCGCCTCATCCACAATCAGGTGGAGTGCCTGCTTTGTTTCCTGGTTTGTATCAATTCTCATTGAGAGAAAATGCATTATTGTCAGCATGCACGGCTCCCATATCTCCTGGTCAATATTTTTAAGACCGAAGCCTATAAGCCTGCTGTTCATGTCAAGGTTTGTTTCATGTGCAAACATGTCGTATACACCTGTGGTGTAATCCTCAAGTGAGTCGACTATCTCCATAATTATTCTCTTGTCTTCAGTAAACTCAGCAGTATCAATCTGTGCTTTAATTTTTTCCCTGAGCAGCGGCAGAGTCGGGTATTTTTTCTTCTTTGCATGTTTTGAGGTCTCGTTAAAATATTCCTCATACATAGTCCTTACTGCACGTCCGACATAGTTCATGTGAATTCTGGTTACAACAATATTTGTCATGATTGAGGCACAGAATGAATTAGAAAAGTTTGTCATCCTTGCAATAAATTTATTCCGGACATTGCTGTCTCCATTCTCCACATAGTCAGGAATCTCATACGGATTCATATAAATTTTGCTCTGAGGTGTAAAATCAAAATACATTCCGCCTCTCAATGAGCGTATGAATTCCATCTGTTCATTATTCGGGTCAAGTATAATCACATCATCATCTGTAAACAGCAGAGGCTGTGCTATCTCTGTTTCCTTAATGAAAAATGATTTGCCGCTTCCAGTATGTCCTACCATAAAGCCATGAGGTGCAGGAAGAAGTTTTCTGTTACCGTATATGAGATGCTTTGTCGTTTTATTGAGTCCGTATACGATTCCGTTGCTGTCATGCACATCTCCTGCATAGAACGGCTGGAAAGCTATAGCTGACGAGGTATATAAAAACCTCATATGATTTACCTGACGTCCACCTATCGGAAGGACAGTGTTTAATGCCTTAAGCTGCCTGTGGTAATATGGTTCAAGCTCATAAGAGCTTCCCTTTGCCTTCTGTTTTAAAATATCCACCCTCTGTGTCAGCTCCTCAAGTGAATCTGCATACACCAGCACCAGAAGCCCGAGAAAAACTCCCTCCTCATCATTCTCATCAAGCTGATCCATGTCATCTTCCAGGCTCGTCTTCTTTTTGGTCAGGCTGTAGCTTGTAGTTGCTCCAAACTGCTTATTATTGTAATTTCTTGTACGCTCCTGGGCTATTACCCTTTCGTTATTTGCATGCGCGTTTTCAAGTCTGTCATGAATTACATTCTTTGGAACACGCTGCATGTCTATCGTAATGTATGTTGGAAAAAGTACATCACTTAAGCTGTGTATTACCTTGTCCTCTGAAAGAGACTGCCCAAACGCGGTTCCCACAAGCACTGATATGTATTGTTTATTGTTTATAACCATGTAGTCGGTATCTGACTGTATTGATGCCGGAAGTATCTGGTTTTTCCATCCGCTGTCATGTGGTGATATTCTTGCAGGAGGCAGGCACTCTTCCCCTGCCCGTAACATTCTCGACAGCAGTACCATTCTCTCTTCTGCAGACATTTTGTATATCCTGCTCCTTAAGTTACGGAAAATATTTGACAGTGTAGTGTCAATCGTTGCAAAGTATGCCTCAGCTTCTTCTAGAGAGTGCGCACGGCATGTCACAGTAAGAATCATTGTCTTTCTGATGTCCCTTGTTCCTTCATCTATCTTCTGGTTAATCCACTTTCCTATTCCTTTTTCTATCACAGGGTATTCCTGTCCGTTAATTGGATTGAATATCTCATTCACAAATGAATCCAGGTCTCTCTGTTCGTTTGCAAGTGTTATCTTAAAAGGTCCATCCAGAGATTTAAGCAGTGTCATTATCTCCAGCAGTGTACTGTCCTTTTTAGCGGTATCCTTATTTACATAATTGATATCCTCGAACATATAGCTCTGATCATACATTGCTTCACCTGTCATTGGCTCAATCTTAAAGTTGCCGTTTTCATATGCCCTGTCAATGCAAAGCCATTCCTTGACGCTCCGAGGCACCTTTACTACCGGCACGCTTAAAGCTCTTCCCTTTTCAAATTCACTATTTGCATCTAATTTTGCCATTATGTTTCCTTTCCTTTAAATCCCAAAAGTCTGTTTCAGGAATGAGTCTGCACCTTTTACTCCTGCAGCTGTCAGCATCATCATGAACATATTTTCAATGCATCCAGTCGGCAGGATTATGTCAGTAAGAATGTTGTCTCCCAAGAAATCATGCAGGTTCAGCTTCGAGACCAGTACCACAAACATCACTATGACAACTATTGAAAATGATTTACTGAGTAATGTTTTAATCCATGCTCCTGCAGCATTCTGTATTCCCGGTCCTCCGGGAATACACGAAACCGCAAGTGGTCCCGTTGCTGCAAGCATGTATAACTGTATAGTTCTGCCAACCATTGTGATAAATATGGTAGCTGCACATACAATCGCTATTACCAGGAAGATTATGCCAATAACCATCAGTACCATAAGCTGTACTTCATTGACCGATGAATCTTCCAGTCCTCTAAAATCACTTTCACCTATTATAACCCCTCCGGTTACTTTGGTTACTGAAAATACCCATTTGCTGAACCATAGTACCGAATTTATTGCAAGATTGCCGAGCAGTACCTTAATCAGCACATTGACTCCGGTTTCAATTGTCATGCTCTCCCTAAGGTTTCCAACCTGCCTGCATATGCCTATGTAAAAGAAAAGATTCAGCATTGTGGCTGCTATTGCCTGAAAGAACGGAAAAAGAGTACCACTGACATATGCCCATGCTGTAGACGATGCACCTTGAGGTGTGTTTAATCCAAAACCAAGGCTGAATCCCAACATATAATTGTATAGCTTAACTCCAATAATATATAAAGGTGCAAGGCCGCTTGTAATCCAGTCCATTAAACCACTCCCTTACATTATTGCTGCCAGTATCTGCGGTGCCATTGCCATTACAAAACCGCCTCCAATACGTTTGAATGCGTTTGCCTGCATTGTACCCTCAGATCCCTGAAAGGCGATGCCCCACTCTGAAATTCCCCAGAGTGTAATTATTGAACCGATGGATGAAACAATTCCACTTACAAGATTCTGCAGCGATGTAAATTTTGCTGTTACAACATTTGCTGCCTCCGCTGCGTATACCTGTGACACTTCACCTGCCATGATTACTGTAGTAATAAGCAGTGCAAGCATAACCTGGAAGAAACGTACCGCATCCACATTCTGTATTCTGTACTTTATCATTTTTATATGCCTCCCTATTTTTTCTTTTTTGCAAGTGCCACAATGCCTACTCCGATAAAGCTCAGCAGGAGCCATGAACCGAAGAATATCATTCCCATAAACTGTGCCATATCCGGCTTAAATTTAGCAAGCAGCGCCGTCAGCAATAATGCAAGCATAAATGCTGCTACAAATGTAACAATGAAACCAACTGGTATTTTCTTCTTTCTGTGCATAATAATTTTCTCCTTTTAAAAAACGCAGAGCCTCACAGCCCTGCGTTAATCATTGTTTGTAGGTAATTGGGTAACCCCCTAGTGTTTCTTCTTTGATACTGCTTTCTTCCTGAAGAATGAACAGATAACTGCCATTACTCCTGCTATTCCTGCAAGCACATACATAACCACTGACATGTAATCACCGGTCTTTGGCTTTGGCGGAGCAATCATTGTAATGGTCTGGGCTGCATCGTTGATGTCATTGTGTGATGCAATGGCATAAGCGCCATCTGCAGTCACAACATCAAGCTGCTCAAATACTACAAGCTGCTTTCCTGTCATGCCTTTTCCATTGAATCTGAATGTCACGTCAACTACGCCCTCGGTGCCTGCCGCTGTAAACTCAGTTACTGCAGTTACTTCCTTTCCGTCAATCACAAGTGCTTTTCCTGTAGCCTTGTCCATGAGCTTTCCTGTCACTCTGTAGGTCTGTCCCTGTACCAGATTCTGGTACGCTACTGAATCTACAATAGTAACGCTGCTGTCAGCTGTTGAGCTGTGATCCTTTCGCTCACCATCGATGGCCGTTGTTCCAATCTTCGGAACATAAAGTGTCTGTGCCTCATCTGTGATATCGGCATGTGTCGCTATGAGATTATTCTCATAGTAGACATCCTCAAACATAACAATTGTTCTTCCTGCAAGAAGGCTCGCATCAAATGTAAATACCACATCCACTTTGCCTGTTGCTTCCTTCGCAACAAACTCTGCCTCTGCCGTAACATTGTTTCCGTTTGCAATAACCGGTGCTCCGTTTGACTTGTCTACTGCAGTTCCGACTACCTTATACTTCTTTCCTGGTACCAGATTCCGGTACGATACAGTATCGACTATCTTTGCACTCTTCTCAGCATAAAACATGCTGGTGCCTGACTTTGCATCCTTTGCTGTAGTCTTAATTTGTGGCACGCAGATGGTCTGGTTCTCATCACTGTAATCTTCATGTACCGCAATGAGTACCTCTTTAACTTCACTATTGTCGGCTGGATTGTTATTTTCATTATCTACCTCGACCTTGTTTGATGTGTTATCTGTTTTATTCTGTGTGTTTTCTGACTCAGATGCCTTCTGTGTATCATCAGGTGTCTTGTCCTTGCTTGATGTATCATCAGGGTTTGCATCAGCATTATCCGCATTTTTCACGAGATAAAGCTTCTCAAACAGCACCATTGTCTTTCCGGCAAATTCCTTTGCACTGAATGTAAACTCAACATCCACAGTGCCGTCTGCTGTTTCAGGTGTGAATTCAGCCTCGGCTGTGATATCCCTGCCGTCATTCTGCAGTGGTTTTTTGCTGTCCTTATCCATTACTGTTCCTGCTACCCTGTATGTAAGGCCCGGGATAAGGTTTTTGTATGTTACTGTATCTTTTACTTTTACATCATCCCCTGCATTTGACAGATGAATGCCTGTCACCTCATCAAGAGCCTCTGTTGCAATGGCTGGCACGTAAATGGTCTGTGCCTCGTCATTTATGTCAGCATGTACTCCTACAAGCCTGTTCTCATAACGGATTTCCTCAAACATTACAATGGTCTTTCCGGCTAAATTACTTCCGTCAAAGATGAAATCAACATCCACTTTTCCGTCTGCTGTCTCAGGTGTTATCTCAGCTTCTGAAGTTACTGCTTTTCCGTCTGCATCCTTAATCACCTTTCCGGTTTTCTTATCCATCGCTGTTCCTGTTACCTTATATGTCTTTCCAGGAATGAGATTTGTGTACTCGACAGTATCCGTGATTTTGATATCCTTCTCAGCATATGTGAGCTTTGTCTCTGTCTTTGTGTCTGTTGCTGCTGTCTTTACTGATGGAACATAGATAATCTGTGCTTCATCGGAAATATCAGCATGCACGCCAACGAGCTTATTGTTGTAGTAGATGTTTTCATACATTACAACTGTCTTTCCGGCAAGTGAGCTTCCGTCAAATACAAACTCAACATCGACTGTACCATTTGCTTTTTCTGCCTTAAACGATGCCTTTGCGGTTACATCTTTTCCTGCATCGTCCTTTAATGTCTCGCCTGTTGTCTTGTCTATTGCAGTTCCTGTGACTGTGTATTTCTCACCCGGTACCAGATTCCGGTACGCTACTGTATCAGTGATGTGTATGTCCTTCTCTGCAAGTGTGAGCTTTGTTGCTGTCTTATCATCAATGGCTGTTGTCTTTACAGATGGGATATAAATTGTCTGTCCCTTGTCATTGATATCCTCATGGGCTGCAATCTCTGCTTTTCCATAGAACATCTTTTCAAACACAACCACAGTTGTATCATCAAGACCATTTGTATTGAAATGGAAATCTACTGTTGTTTCTCCGTCAGCTGTATCCGGTGTGAAATCGGCTGATGATGTAACGGCCTTGCCGTTTACTGTCACAGCCTTGCCGGTACGCTGATCCATGAGTGTTCCGGAAATGGTGTATGTCTTTCCCGGTACCAGATTCCGGTACGCTACTGTATCAGTAAGAGTCACATCACTGCCTGCCAGTGACATGTGCGAGTCAGTGTCCTTATCCTTAACACTTGTAAAAATGAGTGGAATGTGGACTGTCTGTGCCTCATCATCAATGTCTGCATGTACTGCAATAAGCTTGTCCGTATAGTAGACATTCTCGAAGAATACCACTGAACGTCCGGCCATGGCTGTTCCATCAAATGTAAACTTCACATCCACACTGCCGTCTGCTGATGCTGCAGTAAACTTAGCTGTCGATACAAGCTCGTTTCCGTCTGCGTCTGTAAGAGGCTCTCCTGTTTCCTTGTCTACGGCTGTTCCCCTGACTGTGTACTCCTTGCCCGGTACCAGATTCCGGTACGCTACTGTATCTGTGACAGAGACTTCCTTCTTTGCCTCGCTCACGTTAATCTTTGAGCTGTCATCTGTTGCAGTAGTCTGTGCTGCTGGAATGTGGATTGTCTGGCCCTCATCATTAATGTCCTTATGCTCTGCAACCTCCACATCCTCAAGTGTAAGTGTCTCATAAACTACAAAGCTCTTTCCTGCAAGTCCTGTTGTGTCAAACTCAAACTTGAGCTTCTTTGTGCCCGATGCACGTCCTGCCGTGAAAGCCATCTCCTGTGTGACAGGCTCTCCGTCAACAAGCAGCTCTTTTCCTGTTTCTTTGTCCATAAGCACACCGCTTAACGTGTATGTCTCACCCTTTAAGAGGTTAGTGTATGTAACTGTATCGGTTATAACAGCCCTGCTGTCTGCAAGTGTAAGGTGATCAGCTGTCTCACTGTCTGTGGCAGTGGTGTGGATTTCAGGGAAATAAATAGTCTGGTCTTTATTCTCCATATCCTCCTCTGTGGCTGCCACGTAATCGCCATATGTGAGCTTCTCGCATACAACTACTGTCTTTCCGCCAAGTGCAGATGAATCAAAGTTAAAGTGCATGTCGAGCACCTTCTTTGTTCCGTCAGATGTAAATGTCTGTGAAGCTGTCACCGGATTTCCGTTTACCATGACTGCTTCACCTGTGTCCTTGTCCATGAGTGTGCCGGTAATTGTGTAATCCCTGCCTGCCATGGTGTCCGTGATTGTTACTTTGTCAATGATGTCTGTATCTGCCGATGGCTTGATAATCTGGTACTGTGTCTTTGCATCAGATGCCTGTGTTGTGATAACAGGTGTTGGCTCTGAATGGTTCTCGATTGTACCTATATCAACTGTAACCTTGTCTCTTCTGATAGAGAACTCGCCCTTGTAGAGGATTTTGCCCCTGTTGTTGTCGCAGGAAAGTTCTTCAAGTGTGTAATCACCATAAGGCATTGCTCCAACCGAGTCATCGACCTTTGCACTGCCATCTGCGGAAGAAAACCACAGTCCGTCATACGCACCGCCGCCGTTTGTGTTCTTTGAATGTGCGTTCCAGCTGCTCTCTGAGCTGAAATAGCCGTTCTCATCAGTTTTGATGATGTGGCTCTCTCCGGTGCCTTTGCATGTAACCCTGAATGGAATGTCGCTCATTCTGTTCTGATTGTCTGTGTCAATCTTAGTAAGCTTGAAGTCACCACGCTTGATTTTGTCGCTTACCTTAAAGGTGTTGCCGCCTTTTAACTGGGCAAGATTGCCGTTCTGTGTAATCTGTGCTACATATTTGCCTGTAATCTTCTCACCTACTCCGCCTACCTGAAGATATGCTCCATCAAGATTGTATCCTTCCGGTGCCTTTGTTTCTTCGATTGAGATTGTGCCGAGTGGTAATACTACTGTGCCATTTGATACTTTATAAAAATCATCACCTGAAACTTTACAAGTATTATTTAATGCAGCCATATAATTACCACCTGCAGTCTTTAGCGTCTTTATAACCCAAGTACGTGTGGCATTTGCCGGAAGATTTCCTGCATTGTAATAGCCTGCATAATATTTAACAGTAAACTCAGCATTCTCAAGACTCGCTCCGCCCTGTACCTTGTCACCGGTCTCACTGTCTACCTTGTTGATGCTTATTCTTACAGGATCGTTTGTAGGTGTAT
>ENA-OYDJ01000978-OYDJ01000978.1-human-gut-metagenome-genome-assembly--contig:-NODE-978-length-9619-cov-4.769134_pt1 | contig 9619 bp, 3 predicted proteins | sample MGYA00243465_ERZ652897 | MGnify/ENA primary metagenome ERZ652897 (study PRJEB26926, sample SAMN06164859) | human gut metagenome | biome: ENVO:00009003; feature: ENVO:2100002; material: ENVO:00002003...
GGCTGGCACAGGGGACAATCTATCCCGACGTGATCGAGTCGGTGTCGGTCAACGGCCCCTCGGCGACGATCAAGTCGCACCACAACGTCGGCGGGCTGCCCGAAAAGATGCACCTCGGGATCGTCGAACCGCTGCGCCTGCTCTTCAAGGACGAGGTGCGCCGTGTCGGTCGGTCGCTCGGGATCTCCGAGCAGCTCATCGGGCGCCATCCCTTCCCGGGGCCCGGCCTTGCGATCCGTATCCTGGGCGACATCACGCCCGAAAAGGTCGCGATCCTGCAGGACGTGGACAAAATCTACATCGACGCCCTGCGCGATGCCGGACTTTACGACAAGGTATGGCAGGCGGGGGCTATTCTGCTCCCGGTGAAGAGCGTCGGCGTGATGGGCGACGAGCGAACCTACGAGAGCTGCGTCGCACTGCGTGCCGTGACCTCGACCGACGGCATGACCGCCGACTGGGTGCACCTGCCCTATGAGTTCCTTGCCAATGTGTCGAACGACATCATCAATAAAGTCAAAGGGGTCAACCGCGTCGTCTACGACATCTCCTCGAAACCGCCTGCAACCATCGAGTGGGAATAGGGTATGATCCCTGCGCGGCCGCTGTGTGAGGCAGGCCGCCGCCGTATTGCAATCGTTGCCGAACCCGTTATTCGGCATGGCCTGCCCGGACGTTTACAGTCCGGGCAGGCTGCTTTTGTGGCCGGGTGGTGTGGCCGAGCGGCTTTGCCGGCTGCTGCAACGTGCGTGCAATGCCATATTCCTGGGATTGTAACGGGACTGTCGCAACGATGAAATAGCCGTAGGGTAATTTTGCAGCATCGGAAACGATGCCGGTTTATGACTCCTGCCGATGCAATCCGCCAACCAGCCTTGAAACTTCGCCCGTCCCGGTTTCCGGGGCGGAATTTTTTTTGCCTGGCCGAAGGTGCGCCAGGGGGGCGGTTCCGGACGGAAGCCTCCGCCGATGCCTTGATTTGGGTGCTGGCGAGGCTGTATGCCGCACGGGTTGTCCTTTCCGAGGCAGCATGGAACGTTTTTTTGCTATGTAACGGAACCTTAACAGTAAATATATGCCGAAATCCTTTTGTATTTTTGAAATAAAAGTTATCTTTGTAATAGTTTCCCCTTTAAAAAACGGAAGAATCGTAAGTTATTTTTGCAAACGGATATTAGTTTATAATCACCTAATTAAAACTATTTTTATGAGTAAACATCTTTTTAGGTTGGTCTTCGGTGCATTTTTCCTTGTGGCTGCCACGGCATTTACGGGATGCTCCGACGACGATGACAAGTCGCTGACGCCGAAGTTGACGGCGGATCCGACGGCGCTTGATTTCACCGATGAGACGGCGACGACGCAGACCGTTGCCATCACGGCGAACTGCGAATGGACGGTTACTGCAAGTAACCTGGATTGGGCTACCATTTCCCCGATGAGCGGCAAAGGCAACGGAACGATCTCCGTTACGGTTTCCGAGCTGCCCGCCGGTACGAACCTGCGCGAAGGCAAAATCTCCTTCACGCTTATCCACCCCGAATTCGGCAAATGGGGTCAGGCCGAGTCGTCCGTAGCCGTAAAACAGTACGGCAGCGGGGTTACACCCCCCCCCACGGGCGATCCTATCTATGCTAACGATTTCGACAAGGAGCAGGCTACGGAAGGCAGCAGCGGCTGGCCTTTTGCCGACCAGTTCGAGGGCTGGAAGAACCAGACCGGTACGGGTGCCGACAATGTTGCTTATAAAACGAGCGGTATAAGTGTTCGTTCGAATTCGCCTTCGAACGATAGCCATTCGAAGTACAAGGACGACGCTTCCGGTGTCAACAATATGTTCTTCGGAACGAGCGGTGTTTTTGAGATTCAGAAAATCGCACTTGATCCTGCTCAAAAAAATCTTTGCCTGACGTTCGGTTCGTATAAAAGCCTTTATGATGCTGAGGATAATGCGTTCGTGACTTCGGAGTTCCATGTATACCTGAGCAAGGACGGTGAAAACTGGGCGGAAATCGCCTATGACCGCCCTGTCGGGGACGACGAACACTCCGGCACCTGGGCTTTGGCAACGGCCAATTTCACGCTGAAACAGGTGCCTTCGGAACTTTACATTAAATTTACTTCGGATCTTACATCCTCACACCGTATCGACGACGTGAAACTTTTCGAGGGCATCGGTGGTACGGAGGTCGACCTGGGCAACGTAACTCCCCCGACCCCGGGCGAGGCTGTGGTTATCACGATTCCCGAGATCATCGCCAAACTTACGACGTCGCAGGTAGCCCTCGATACGAATAACGACCGTTATTTCGAGGCCGTCGTCGTAACCGACAAGGAAGGCGGGAACTTCAACGGCCAGAACCTTCAGGTGATGACCCCGGGGGCGACTACCGCCAAGAACGGTATCACGCTCTACGGCAGCGGTAAGTATACCGATCCCTATGACGATGGCTTTACGTTTGTCAAGGGTGACAAGGTGAAGGTGACGCTGAAAAAGGGCGAAGCGCGTATCGTTAGTTACAATGGCCTGTACGAGGTTACCGGCAGCAAGGGTGCCGACTGGGTCGAGATCGAAAAGATCGGTACCGAGACCATCACGCCTGTCGTGGCCGATCCCGCTAAGCTGGCCGAATACCAGGGTATGGTCGTGACGGTCAAGGGTGTGACCGCCCCCGCTACGGCTGCCGACTGGACTACGAACGAAGCTTTCGGAAAGCATACGTTTACGACCTCGGCCGGTAACATGACGGTATTCGTGCAGAAGGCCATGCCCGGGCTCGTAGGGACGCAGTTCGTGGCCGGTTCCACCGGGGATATTACCGGTTACGCTTCGGTGAACAGCAATGCCGCGCAGGTTTGTCCGCAGCGTCCCGAGGATGTGGCCGCTTTCATGGGCGAGCCTTCGACCGACCCGGCCATCACCAAGCTCGACCCGACGTCGCTTTCTTTCGCGGCGACGGACAATGCCAAGACCGTGACGGTGACCGCTGCCAATGCCGACGGCTGCACGATCGAAGCCGCTACGGATAAATCGGAGCAGTTCACGACCTCCGTAAACGGGATGGTTGTAACTGTGACGCCCAAGGAAAACACGACGGAGCAGGCTATCACCGCCACGCTGACCATCAAACTGATGAAGGCCGGTGCCGCTGTGGATACCAAGACCGTTGCGATTTCGCAGGCCGGCAAATCCGTGCCGGGCGGTAGCGGCTATACGCGAGTCAATGCGGTAACTGCCGGTAAGAAGTATTTAATTGTAGCAGAAACCGGAGAAAAGAATTATGTTTTCGAAGCTGCACAACTTGCCGGCGGGGCTGGACGTCCTAACGGTGTTGAAATTGCTGTAAGTAATAGCAAGATTGATTCCAACACTACAAATGATGCATATGCTGTGACGATTGAGGCAAGTGGGGATGGTTATGTTATTAAAACGGCAGATGGTAAATTTGTCGAGTATAATGGCTCCAGTACAACTTTGAAACTTTCTGATACGGCAGGTCGAATTTGGATAGCAACTGCTGTTCAGGCAAAGAATACGATTAAGTTTACAGATAAGGAGACGATGTCTGCATCGACTGTGCGTTGCCTGCTGTTCCAAAACACATCAGCATACCAGCGTTTTGGTGGTTATGCAGAACAGAATGCTGATACTAGCGACTATGTTACTGTCGCCCTTTATGAATTGAGCGAATAGCAACTCTCTGATTCCGATAATCCATCCCCGGCGGATTGGCTTCCGCCGGGGATGATTGTCGGATTTTCTACCTGACATTTTTTATTTGCAAATTCCCACATGATTTTGACAAAAGGGTTATTGAAACTTTTCGGACGGGCTATGGTGCTCGGGACGCTCCTGCTGGTTTTCGGGCGGTGCGGTTCCTCCGACGACGGCACCCCGGCGAATATTTCCGCGCTGTTCCTCGATACGGAGACGACCACGCTCGCGGCCAAAGGTTATGCGACCGACCCCCGGCTCGTGCTGACGGGGCCCGTGGGTACGGCTTATACCGTCACCGTGACCGAAGGCGGCAGTTGGTGCTGGACGTCGCGCAGGACGCAAGCCACGACCAAATCGGCGCAGCTGGTCGCCGCAAGCGAGGTCATTTACCTCTACCTGGACGATAATGAAACGGGGGCGTCCCGCCGTGCCGCGGTCGATGTCGTCTTCGACGGCGGACACGAATTCACGTTGACGATCGACCAGGCGGACTACTCGGTTCCGGCATCGATGGATCACGCGTGGGCGGAATTGCCCGCCTATGTCGAAGCCTCCGACTACTGTTACGTAACGCATTATGCGCCCCTTTCGGAAGGGAAGACGGCCCGCAACTTTACGATCTGCTACGACACGAAGAAACGTATCGCCAACTGGGTTGCCTATCCGATCCATTCCTGTTACCGGGTAGGAAAATATGAGCGTTCTAATGCATGGAAATACGATCCTGAAGTGCCGGAGGAATTTCAGGTCGATTTGAGCCGCGGTTCATATAATGGGCGGCCTATCCGCGGGCATCAGTGTATGTCCTACCATCGTTATGTCAGCTATTCTTCGCTATTGAATGAGCAGACGTTCTATTCGACCAATATTATGCCTCAGGATCCTGATTTTAATAGCGGGTCGTGGGGGGATTTGGAAGATCTTACCCTGAAATATATTTCATATCCCGATACCTTGTACAATGTTACGGGAACTTATGGGGTACAGGGATATACGACGGATAAAGAGGGGAATCGGGTCGCGATTCCACAGTATTGCTGGAAGGTGCTGCTACGTACCAAAAGCGGCAGGACGGGGAAGCGGATCGACCAGATTACCGATGCATCGCAATTGGCGGCAATCGGTTATTGGGCTGAAAATTCCTCAACCACGACCGGGAATATAAAACAATATATCACGAGCGTTGCCGACATCGAAGAGAAAACGGGTTATAAATTCTTTACGATGCTCGACGAGGCCATTGCCGCCGACGTGAAGGCACAGAACAATCCCTCGGACTGGGGTATAAATTAATCTGAACTATATGAAGAAACTGCTTTTTACCGGGCTTTTCGCAGCGCTGATCGTCGCCTGCTTCGCCCAGAAACCCTACAAGGTCGTTTTCTACAACTTCGAAAACCTCTTCGATACGATCCGCAACCCGGAGATTTACGACGAGGAGTTTACGCCCGAGGGGCCCAAGAAGTGGAATACGCCCAAGTACACCAAAAAGATCAATAACCTTTCGCGCGTGTTGTTCGACATCGCCGCCATCAACAAGGACTACCCGGTGGTGATCGGTGTTTCGGAGATCGAGAACCGCAATGTCATGGAGGACGTGATCGCTACGCCCAAACTCGCCCCGGCCAATTACCGCATCGTGCACTACGATTCGCCCGATGCCCGCGGCGTGGACGTGGCGTTCTACTACCGTCCCGACGTGTTCAAGCTCGAGGGCAGCGCCCCGATTCCGTTTACGATGGAGAGCCTGCCGAATTTCCGCACGCGCGACGTGGTGACGATGTGGGGGACGATCGACGGGGAACCGTTCTATTTCATGGTGGCCCACTGGCCTTCGCGCCTGGGCGGCAAGGAGGCTTCGGCACCCAAGCGCGAGCGCGCCGCCGAGATCATGCGCCATGCCGCCGACTCGGTGCTGGCGATCAACCCCGCGACCAAGGTCGTGATGATGGGTGACTTCAACGACGACGCCACCGACAAGAGTATCACCGAGGTGCTCGGCGCCGAAGGCAACATCCGCAAGCTCCAACCGGGCGGATACTACAATCCCTTTATCGACATGCTGAAGGCGGGCATCGGTTCGCTTGCCTACCGCGACCAGTGGAACCTGTTCGACAATATCGTCGTGTCGGAGAACCTCGCTACCGGCTCGACGGGTTCGCTCAAGCTGGAGCGTGCCCCCAAGGGGAAATATTACGGCAATATTTTCCGTGTCCCCTATCTGTTCCAGCAGGAAGGCCAGTACAAGGGCTACCCGCTGCGTACGTTCGTGGGCAACAATTTCCAGGGGGGATACAGCGATCACCTTCCCGTATTCATTTACATCGGTAAATAACCCAACAAAGTAATTATGAAGATCAGAGCTTTACTTGTTATCCTGCTCACGCTGGCCTGTGCCGGGGCGTATGCCCAGGACGGGGGCGTCAAAGGCAAGGTCGTCTCGCGTGACGGCCGTGTCGCACTGAGCAATGTCAAGGTGGTCGTCGAACCGCTCGGCGTCACCGTCATGACCGACAACCACGGTAATTTCAATATCGACCAGTTGCCCAAAGGGGAATACCAGTTGAAATTCGAAGCCCCCGAGTTCGAGAACCTCGACCTGGCGATCCGTGTCGACAAGATGGTCAAGAACCTCAATTCGGTGGTGATGTCCCCCGATGTGCAGTATGTCATCGACGACGCCGTGTTCGCGGAGTTCGACTCCGATACGGCGGCCGACGGGCAGTCGCTGCCTTCGTCGCTTTCGTCGTCGAAGGATGTCTTCAACAACATCGCCTCGTATAAATTCAGCGAGATGCGTTTCAACGTGCGCGGTTACGACTCGCAGTATTCGAGCATCTACCTGAACGGCATCCGGTTCAACGATGCCATGACGGGCTATGGCCCCTGGTCGTTGTGGAGCGGCCTGAACGACGCCACGCGTAACCAGGAGAATACCGCCGGGCTGCGCTCGTCGGGCTACGGCATCGACGGCATCGGCGGTACGACCAATGTCAATGCGCGCGCTTCGCAGATGCGCAAGGGCTTCCGTGCCAGCGTCGTGAACGGCAACTCGATGTACCGCTTCCGCGCGATGGTTTCCTACGCTTCGGGCCTGCTCGACAACGGATGGTCGTACGCCTTCTCGTTCTCGACCCGCCAGGGCGGCAACTCTTATGTCGACGGGGTGTACTACAATGCCTACGGTTACTTCGCATCGGTCGAAAAGCGTTTCGGCGGCGATCGCCACAACCTGGCGCTGACCATCCTGGGGGCACCGACCGAGCGCGGAGCGCAGCAGGCGTCGACGCAGGAAGCCTACGACCTGTTGAGTAACAACTATTACAACCCCAATGTGGGCAAGCAGGACGGCAAGCTGCGCAACTCGCGCGTGCGCGATTACCACGAGCCGATCGTGATGCTCAACTACGGGTTCGACATTTCGTCGAATACCAAACTTGCCGCCGCGGCTTCGTTCCGCTTCGGCAAGAACGGCTATTCGGCCCTGACGTGGACGGATGGCCCCGACCCGCGCCCCGACTACTACCGTTACCTGCCCAGCTTCTACACGAACCGTATCCTCCAGTTGTCCGAGGGCATCGAGAGTTCGGATCTGGGGACGTACAACGACCTTGCGCTGCGTTCGATGCGCGAGTGGATCACCGACCCCAGCAAGAGCCAGATGGATTACGACAACATGTTCCGCATGAACTACAACCGCAACAAGTCCGGGGCTTCGGGCATCTACATGATCGAAGAACGCCATACCGACCAGCGCGATTTCAACTTCGCGGCCAACATCGCCCATACGTTCCGCAACCAGTCCGTGCTGCGCGGAGGCCTGACGGCGCGTGTCAACCGCACGGAGTACTACGACGAGGTGAAAGACCTGCTCGGTGCCGACTACTGGCTCGACGTGGATAAGTTCGCCCTGCGCGACAACGGCAACTACAACCCGCTGCTTTCGCAGAACGACCTGGATTATTACCTCAAGCACGGCGAGGCCCGCCGCGTCGGGGAAGGCGATAAGTTCAGCTACGATTACTACGCCAACCTGCGCCAGGCACAGGTCTGGGCGCAGTATTACGCCTCGTTCGGCGGTTTCACGATGAGCCTCGGCGGCGAGGTCGGCTATACGGCCATGTGGCGCGACGGCCGGCTGCGCAAGGGCCTCTTCGCGAACAACTCGCTCGGCAAATCGAAGACGCTCGACTACCTGACCTACAAGCTCAAGGGCGAGTTCTCGTACCGTTTCTCGGGTGCGCACGCCATCGACGCCAATGTGGCCTACATGGTCAATCCCCCGCAGTTCCGCGACGCTTTCGTTTCGGCGCGTACCCGCAATACGACTACGCCGGGCCTCGATTCCGAGAAGGTACTCGGCGTCGACCTGTCGTACAACCTCAATCTGCCGTGGATCACGGCGCGCGTTTCGGGTTACTATACCTCGGTCGCCGACCAGTCGAAGGTTATCTCGTACTATGACGATACGCAGTCGTCGTTCACCAACTTCGCCATGAGCGGCATCGACAAGCGTTACTACGGCCTCGAAGTGGGCGTCGTGGTTCCCATCTGGGGCGGCATCTCGTTCAACGGTGCCCTGAGCCTGGGCGACTACCGCTATACGTCGGACGCCAACTTCACACAGACGCGCGACAACAGCGAGGAGGTGCTCCGCGGCGACAAGGTGCTCTGGGACGACCTCTACGTCGAAAGCACGCCGCAGACGGCGCTCAACCTCGGTCTGAGCTACCGCGGCCCGCGCAACTGGTTCGCCTCGGTCGATTTCAACTACTACGACCGTATCTACCTCTCGATGAACCCCGCGCGCCGTACCCGTGCCGCTTATGCCACGGTACTGCGCCCCGACGAGGCGGCACAGCTTCCCGGCGCCGTGAAATACACGGCGCTGATGAACCTGCGCGAGCAGGAGAAATTCGACTCGGCCTATACACTCAACCTGAGCGTCGGCAAGAACTGGTACATCCACCGCATCTACCAGCTGGGCTTCAGCCTCGAGGTGAAGAATATCCTCAACGACCAGACGATCCGCACGGGCGGTTACGAACAGATGCGCCTTTCGCGCCGTACCTATGTGAACAAGGAGGGTGCGGCCGCCCAGCCGATCCAGTACTACGTACCGTTCGATTCGAAGTACTTTTACCTGCTGGGGACGACCTATTACCTGAATGTATATTTCCGCTTCTAATACGATATGACGATTATGAAAAAGATATTTCAGTTATGTGCCGTGCTGGCCGTGATGTTTGCGGTTACGGGGTGCTATAATGATTTCGATGCGCCGAAGCCCGCCAAAGTCTATACCGACGAGGATTTCGCGGGGATGAAGCATATCTCCATCGCCGATGTGAAACAGATGTTCCTCGATGAGCACAAGTCGCTCGGTGGTACGGGCAGCAACTCGAGCTGGGGCGATACGAAGTATGTACAGATCGGCCAGTCGTCCGACGGGCTGGATTACTACATCAAGGGCAAGGTGCAGTCGAGCGACGAGGAGGGCAACGTCTACAAGTCGCTCTACCTGGTGGACGATTCGGGTGCCATTGAGGTGAAGCTCACTACGGGGCTCTATTTTACCTATCCGATGGGGCGTTTCGACAAGGCCACGGGTACGATCCCCTCGAACTGGGTCTATGTCAAGGTCTCGGGCCTCTATATCGGCAACTACCGCATGATGCTGTCGCTGGGCGAGGGGCCTACCGATTCCTACAACAAGGTGGGCGAACATAAGTTCTATGCCAACTCGAACATCGAAGATCCGACGGAGATCCGCAAGCGCGTATTCCTCGGCGGGGAGACGCAGCTGGAGCTGGGCAAGGAGATCCTCGAGATCACCGAGGCCAACTGCGACGATTTCTTCGGCCAGAACGGGCAGCAGTATTTCGGGCTGTCTCTTATACA